>Ga0213829_1000356_pt1 | contig 46170 bp, 41 predicted proteins | sample MC6MC0896MG_FD_180665 | JGI IMG/M metagenome (GOLD analysis project Ga0213829, IMG submission 180665) | Enriched soil aggregate microbial communities from Iowa State University, Ames, United States - MC6-MC0896-MG | ecosystem: Environmental > Terrestrial > Soil > Unclassified | place: USA: Iowa... | reverse complement strand
GCATTGGTCTGGGCCTGGGTTTTGCCATCCTGACCGCCGTGCCGGTGGGCATTGCCATCGGCGCCAACCGCATCGCCCGTGGCGTGCTCGACCCGCTGATCGAGTTCTATCGCCCTATCCCGCCGCTGGCCTATCTGCCGCTGATCGTGATCTGGTGCGGCATCGGCGAGTTGTCGAAAGTGCTGCTGATCTACCTGGCGATTTTTGCGCCGATTGCCATTGCCACAGCGACGGGGGTGCGCACGGTTGATCCGGCAAAACTGCGTGCGGCGCAGTCGTTGGGCGCGACGCGCGCGCAGCTGATTCGCCATGTGATTCTGCCCAGCGCCTTGCCGGACATTCTCACTGGCGTGCGCATTGGCCTGGGGGTTGGCTGGTCGACCCTGGTCGCCGCTGAGCTGATCGCGGCCACCAGTGGCCTGGGTTTCATGGTGCAATCGGCCGCGCAATTTCTGGTCACCGATGTGGTGGTGCTGGGGATTCTGGTCATCGCCCTGATCGCCTTCGCCATGGAAATGGGCCTGCGCACCCTGCAGCGCAAACTGGTGCCGTGGCATGGCCAGACTCACTAAATATTTTTTGACCTTAATGTGGGAGCGAGCTTGCTCGCGATAGCGGTGTGTCAGTTACCGCGAAGTTGACTGACACAATCGCGAGCAAGCTCGCTCCCACAAAAAGATCGGCGCCCCGGATTGAAGAGAACGACCATGAGTAACTTGACGATTGTCCCCCTCAGCTCGGCCCTCGGCGCGCAAATCAGCGGCGTCGACATCAGCCAGCCGCTGAACCAGGAACAGCGCGACGCCATCGAGCAGGCACTGCTCAAGCATCAAGTGCTGTTCTTTCGCGATCAGCCATTCGAGCCACAGCAACAGGCGCGTTTCGCCGCCTATTTCGGCGATCTGCACATACATCCGATCTACCCGAATGTGCCGGAACAGCCCGAAGTGCTGATCCTCGATACCGCCGTCACCGATGTGCGTGACAACGCGATCTGGCACACCGACGTGACCTTCCTGCCGACCCCGGCCATGGGCGCGGTGCTCAGCGCCAAGCTGCTGCCGGAGTTTGGTGGCGACACGCTGTGGGCCAGCGGCATTGCCGCGTATGAAGCGTTATCCGCGCCAATAAAGACCTTGCTTGAAGGGCTGACGGCCACTCACGATTTCACCCGTTCGTTCCCGCTGGAGCGTTTTGGCGACACGCCCGAAGCGCTGGCTCAATGGGAAGAGGTTCGCAGGAAGAATCCACCGCTGTCGCACCCGGTGATTCGCACGCACCCGGTGAGCGGGCGCCGTTCGCTGTTCGTCAATGAAGGCTTCACGTCGAAGATCAATGAGCTGTCGGAAACCGAAAGCGAGACGATCCTGAAGTTTTTGTTCGCCCATTCGACCCGCCCGGAATTCACCATTCGCTGGCGCTGGCAAAAGGATGACGTGGCGTTCTGGGATAACCGCGTAACCCAGCATTTCGCGGTCGACAATTACCGGCCGGCGCGGCGGGTGATGCAGCGGGCGACGGTGTTGGGGGATGTGCCTTTCTTTCGCTGAGCTCTTTGCTGTTTGTTCCGGCCCCATCGCGAGCAAGCTCGCTCCCACAGGGATATGGGTTGCCTGCAGATTTACAGATCCATGTAGGAGCAAGCTTGGTCCGGGCGGCGTTCCGACGATGGCAATCCGGCAGGCGCCAGAACTGTAGCGCCAAACACCTATTCAGCCGTCGAAGGGCTCTCCCGAAAATTGATCCCACCCACCCTGGCACATCGACCCAAGACCTGTCTGCGCTCCACCGGAATGCCTGGCCTATGCTCAAGGGTATGTAGAGCGATTGATGACTGTTTTGTGCCGACACACAGAGCATTTCAGATCGGAGCGCACGCCATGCACACCACCATCATCATTTTCTTCGGCCTTGTCCTGCTGGCGCTGATGCTGTTCATCGGCGAAAAAATCGGCTTCAGCCGCCAGACGCTGACCTATAGCTTCATCGTGCTATGGCTGGCGCTGACGATGATCAACGGCGTGGTCGGCGTGGTCACCGCCGGCCAGTCCGTCACGACGGAAATGGTGGTCGGCAGCATTGTGTTTGGCGTGCCGGTGGCGGCGCTGGTGTTGTTCATGGTGTTGAGCCCTGAAACCTGAACACACCAGCCCCGCCGCCTGCGGTTCAACGTACCAAATGCAAAAACTGCATGTGCCGCTCGTACTGGTCGAGGATGTCGTTGATGACCTGCTCTTTGGTGTAACCCACCAGATCGTAGTCCTGACTGCCCTCGCTCAAATGCACTTCAGCCCGGTAGTAACGACGGTTGTTGAGTTCCTTGGAACCCATGCCGCCACGGGCGAAGGACGGCGTGAAATAACCACGCATCTGCACCTGATAGATGAACGGATGCTGCTCGCCATGGCCGATTTCCAGGCTGACGCTGTCATTGGCCGGATCGGGCTGCGCGACCACGTGCAACCCTTTCTCGGCGAACACCGCCGTCACTTCTTCAATCGCCGGACGCACCGTCGTGTCGAGGAAACGGTAAACCTCATCCCGCGACGGGAAATGCACCGCCTGACTCAAGCGCTGACGCCAACCGCCACGGCGCGAGCCGGAGACTGGAGCCAGGGAATGCAGCTGCGCGATCTGCTTCTGCGATTCCAGATAGAACGCCTTGTGCAGCCCCCACATCATCAACAGCAGAATCAACGAGAACGGCAAGGAGGTCAGCACCACCGCGGACTTCAGTGCATCGATGCTGCCAGAGAACAGCAACGCACTGGTCACCAGTGCGGTCATGGCGCCCCAGAACACCCGCAACCATTTCGGCCCGTCTTCGTCCGGATTGCCGCCCTTGGCGGACAACGTCGACAGCACCACGGTGCCGGAGTCGGCCGAGGTGACGAAGAACACGAAGCTGATGAACACCGTGACCGCGATCACGGTTTTGCTCCACGGATAGGTTTCGAGCAGCAGGTAAAGCGTCATCGATGGATTGTCGATGGCCGACATGCCCAGCGCGCTCATCCCGTGATTGAGCACTTGATCGATGGCGCTGTTGCCGAAGATCGACATCCAGGCCAGGGTGAAACCCAGCGGAATCAGCAGCACGCCGAAGACGAATTCACGGATGGTCCGGCCACGGGAAATCCGCGCGATAAACAGGCCCACGAACGGCGACCATGCAATCCACCAGGCCCAGTAGAACACCGTCCAGCCGCCCAGCCAGTCACTGGGTTTGTCGTAGGCGTAGAGGTCGAAACTCTTCATCGGCAAGGCGCCGAGGTAGTCGCCGATGTTCTGGATCAGAGTGTTGAGCAGGTGCTGGGTGGGCCCGGCAAACAACACGAACAGCAACAGGGCACAGGCCAGCAGCATGTTGATGTCGGACATCACCCGCACGCCTTTATCGACGCCGGAAACGGCCACCAGGATCGCCGCGCCCATCATCAGCGTGATCAGGCCGACCTGAATCCACTGGGTATGCGCGATGCCAAACAGGTAGTCCAGTCCCGAGTTGAGGTGCAACACGCCAAAGCCCATGTCGGCACCGAGGCCGAATACCGTGGCAATGATGCCGAAGCCGTCCACCGCGTAACCGATCGGGCCGTTGATGCGCTTGCCGATCAGCGGATAGAGCGCCGAGCGCAGGGCCAGCGGCAGGTTGTGACGATAGGCGAAGTAAGCCAGGGCCATGCCGACAAAGGCGAACACACCCCAGCCGTGCAGGCCCCAGTGCAAAAACAGAATCTGCATCGCCTGGCGCGCCGCGTCCGCCGTGCCCGCCTCACCTTGAGGCGGTTGCGCCAGGTGGGTCAGCGGTTCCGACACACAAAAGAAAAACAGCGTGATGCTGATCCCGGCCGCGAACAACATGCCGGCCCAGGACAGGTAGCTGAATTCGGGTTCGTCGTGGTCGGCACCGAGCTTGATCTTGCCGTAGCCGGACAAGGCGGTGACCACCACGAAGACCAGATACAGCGTCATCGCGAGCATGTAGTACCAGCCGACCGTATTGGCCGCCCAGTTTTGCGCTGCCAGCAACCAGGCACCGGCTTGTTCGGGCATGGCGATCACGATGACGCCGAACAACAGAATGAAACTCGCCGAAAAGTAGAACACTGGCGGATTCATGCGGACCTGGCCGCTTGGAGGAAGGGACGATGCACTCATGAAAGGTGCACCTCTCGGGGGTAAAGCAGGGCAATCAGTAACGGACTCGGCAAAGGCAAGCCTCCTGTTGTGAGCGGGCAGCAAACCGGCGGTTTAACTTGAATGAGCGTTCAAGTTAAACATAAATAGGCTGCTAAGGACTAATCGCAGGGCTCGGCGGTGGTGTTTGAACACTAGCTCAAGGAGGGTATGACGCGGGAGTTGGGGGATTCGTTCGGCGGGAAATCAGCTAAATGCCTTTATGTCGGTTCGGCTTGAGACCATTCGCTGGCAAGCCAGCTCCTACAGGGGTATTTGTGTTCACGGAATTTGCGTACGACCACAAACCCTGTAGGAGCTGGCTCGCCAGCGAAGGCGGCGTCATGACCAATAAAGATGTCAGGCCCTACTTCTGCGTCCCATCATCATGCTGCAGATTCGCCTGAGTCAGGTTGCTCCCCGCCGGCACGCTGCGAGTCAGCCAGACGTTGCCGCCGATGGTCGAGCCCTTGCCGATGGTGATCCGGCCCAGGATGGTCGCCCCGGCATAGATCACCACATCATCCTCGACAATCGGATGTCGCGGCTGGCCCTTCTGCAACTGACCGTCCTCATCTGCAGGGAAGCGCTTGGCCCCCAGGGTCACGGCCTGATAGATCCGTACCCGCTCGCCGATGATCGCGGTTTCGCCGATCACCACGCCCGTCCCATGATCGATGAAGAAGCTGCGACCGATCTGCGCCCCCGGATGAATGTCGATACCGGTGGCCGAGTGGGCGATTTCCGCGCTGATCCGCGCCAGCAGCGGCAGCCCGGCGCGGTACAAGTGATGGGCGAGGCGATGGTGAATCACCGCCAGGATGCCCGGATAGCAGAGCAACACTTCATCGACGCTGCGCGCCGCCGGGTCACCGTGATAAGCCGCCAGCACGTCGGTATCCAACAGACTGCGCAAGCCAGGCAGGGCGAGGGCGAAGTCCTGAATGATCTGGATGGTCCTGGCCTCGACTTCGGTTTCGCCCTGAGCACCGTGGCGCGCGGCGTAACGCAGTTCCAGTCGCGCCTGAGCCAGCAATGCATTCAACGCTACGTCCAGCGTGTGGCCGACATAGAAGTCTTCACTCTCTTCGCGCAGGTCCACCGGGCCCAGGCGCATCGGAAACAACGCACCACACAAGGCTTCGAGAATCTCCGCCATGGCCGCTCGGGAAGGCAGCTCGCGGCCGCCCTGTTCGCCGCTGGCGCGGCCGTTTTGAGCACGCCATTCGTCACGCGCCGAACGCAGCTGACTGACGATGGTCTGCAATTGCCAATGGCTGGAACGCTCGCTCACGGTAAAAACTCCTCATGGGCGGCCGGACTGCCTGGCCGCGCTGACGGCGATTACTTTACGGCAAGGTCTGGACGACGAATTAAGAACCAATAGTGCTGACTCACAAACTTTTGGCTATAAGCGATTGACGGTTGCTCCGATAAATAGGCCTGCCTATAGTCCTGAGGTCTCTCCCCTGTAGGAGCAGCCGGTCGACGCTCGATTGCTCGCGAAAAACTCAAACCCGACGCGGGGTGTCAGGTTATCGCGTTATCGTTAGCGATCATCGCGAGCGAGCTCGCTCCTACATTCTTGCGCCAGTACGGAAAACCATGATCAAACAACAGCTCGCCCGTTTTGACCGCCTCGATCTGCTCGGCCACCCTACCCCCCTGGAAAAACTCGAACGCCTGTCGAGCTGGCTGGGTCGCGATCTGTACGTCAAACGCGATGACCTGACGCCGCTGGCCATGGGTGGCAACAAGTTGCGCAAGCTCGAGTACCTGGCGGCCGATGCCCTGGCACAAGGCGCAGACACATTGATTACCGCGGGCGCGCTCCAGTCCAACCATGTGCGCCAAACCGCTGCCGTGGCGGCCAGGCTTGGTCTGGGCTGCGTGGCACTGCTGGAAAATCCTCTTGGCACCGACAACGCCAATTATGTCGGCAATGGCAATCGGCTGTTGCTGGATCTGTTCGATGTCAAGGTTGAGTTGGTAGAAAACCTGGATAACGCCGATGAACAGCTGGAGGCATTGGCCGCACGCCTGCGCAGCAACGGCAAAAAACCGTATCTGGTTCCAATTGGCGGCTCGAATGCATTGGGCGCCCTGGGTTATGTGCGCGCCGGGCTGGAACTGGCCGAGCAGATCAAAGACACCGGCATCACCTTCGCCGCTGTTGTTTTGGCCTCGGGCAGCGCCGGCACCCACAGTGGCCTGGCGCTGGCATTGAGCGAAGCACTGCCGCAATTGCCGGTCATCGGTGTCACGGTTTCGCGCAGCGATGAAGATCAGCGACCGAAAGTCCAGGGCCTCGCCGAGCGGACCGCGAAGTTGCTGGATGTAAGCCTGCCTGCGAGTTTCAAAGTCGAACTGTGGGACGAATATTTCGGCCCACGCTATGGCGAGCCGAATGCCGGTACGCTTGCGGCGGTGAAGCTGGTGGCGAGTCAGGAAGGTTTGCTGCTCGACCCGGTTTATACCGGCAAGGCCATGGCGGGCTTGCTCGATGGCATCGGGCGTCAGCGCTTCAATGAAGGCCCGATCATCTTCCTGCACACCGGCGGGGCACCGGCGTTGTTTGCCTACAAAGATTTTTTGTAGTCGATAATCCTGTAGCGGCCTCATATTCCTTAAAAGTATAACTGCAATCACATTTATTATTTTTCTATCTAAATGCGCCATCATATAGTCGCGCCGCAGGCGAATTCGAAACAACACGCATAGACTGCTTTAGGGCAGGATATTGCAGTCGTTCAAATCCCGAATTTGCCAACTTTCCTAAAAGCGTCTTCATAAGAAAACACAGGGGCTTGTCATGAATTTTTCCGCACTACGTCGAAACCTGCTGGTCGGTTCGCTCGGCCTTGCACTCAGCGCCGGCCTTTTGGGGCAAGCGGTTGCCGGTGAGCAGCTGCAAAAAATCAAGGACGCCGGCGTGATCAACGTGGGTCTGGAAGGCACTTACCCACCGTTCAGTTTCGTCGACGCCGACGGCAAACTGGCCGGCTTCGAAGTCGAGTTCTCCGAAGCCCTGGCCAAAGAGCTGGGCGTGAAGGTCAAACTGCAACCGACCAAATGGGACGGCATTCTCGCAGCCCTGGAATCCAAGCGTCTGGACGCTGTGGTCAACCAGGTGACCATTTCCGAAGAGCGCAAGAAGAAGTACGACTTCTCCGAGCCGTACACCGTTTCCGGGATTCAGGCGCTGACCCTGACCAAGAACAAAGACACCATCAAGACCGCCGCCGACCTGGCCGGCAAGAAAGTCGGCGTCGGCCTGGGCACCAACTACGAGCAGTGGGTAAAAGAGAATGTGCCGAAGGCCGACATCCGCACCTACGAAGATGACCCAACCAAGTTCCAGGATCTGCGAGTCGGCCGCATCGACGCCATTTTGATCGACCGCCTTGCCGCGCTGGAATATGCCAAGAAGGCCAAGGACACCACCGCCGCCGGCGAAGCGTTCTCCCGTCAGGAAGCTGGTATTGCCCTGCGCAAAGGCGAGCCTGAGCTGCTGGCCGCCGTCAACAAGGCCATCGACAAGCTGCGCGCCGACGGCACCCTCGCCAAGCTTTCGCAGAAATACTTCAACGCCGACGTCACTAAATAATGGAAGAAGCTTTCCAACTCGCACTGGATTCCGCGCCCTTTCTGCTCAAGGGCGCGTATTACACGGTGATCCTCAGCCTGGGCGGGATGTTTTTTGGCCTGGTAATGGGGTTTGGCCTGGCGCTCATGCGCCTGTCGCGCTTCAAACTGGTGAGCTGGATCGCCCGCATCTACGTGTCGTTCTTTCGCGGCACGCCGTTGCTGGTGCAACTGTTCGTGATCTATTACGGCTTGCCGCAATTGGGTATCGAGCTCGATCCCCTGCCGGCAGCCCTGATCGGCTTTTCGCTGAACATGGCCGCCTACGCCTGTGAAATCCTGCGTGCCGCGATCAGCTCGATCGAGCGCGGCCAGTGGGAAGCCGCTGCCAGTATCGGCATGACCCGGGCGCAAACCTTGCGCCGGGCCATCCTGCCGCAAGCCATGCGCACGGCACTGCCACCGCTGGGCAACAGCTTCATTTCGCTGGTGAAGGACACCGCACTGGCAGCCACCATCCAGGTGCCGGAACTGTTCCGTCAGGCGCAGCTGATCACCGCCCGTACCTTTGAAATTTTCACCATGTACCTCGCCGCCGCGCTGATCTACTGGGTTCTGGCCACGGTGTTGTCGCACCTGCAGAATCAATTGGAAGCACGGGTCAATCGGCACGACCAGGAGTCCTGACCCAATGATTGTCGTGGAAAAACTGACAAAGCAGTTCAAGGGTCAAGTGGTGCTCAACGGCATCGATCTGCAAGTGAAGGAAGGAGAGGTGGTGGCGATTATCGGGCCCAGCGGCTCCGGTAAAACCACCTTCCTGCGCTGCCTGAATTTCCTGGAGGAACCCACCAGCGGCCGGATCAAGGTCGGTGACATCGAGATCGATGGCAGCCGCCCTTTGAACCAGCAGCAGAGCCTGGTGCGTCGCCTGAGGCAGCACGTGGGCTTCGTGTTCCAGAACTTCAACCTGTTCCCCCATCGGACCGCGCTGGAAAACGTCATCGAAGGCCCGATCATCGTGAAAAAAATGCCCCAGGCCGAAGCCATTGCCTTGGGTAAAAAGCTGATGGCCAGGGTCGGCCTGGCGGGCAAGGAAGACGCTTACCCGCGTCGCCTGTCCGGTGGTCAGCAACAGCGTGTGGCCATTGCCCGCGCGCTGGCGATGGAGCCGGAAGTGATTCTGTTCGACGAACCCACCTCGGCCCTCGACCCCGAGTTGGTGGGCGAAGTGCTGGCGACCATCCGCAGCCTGGCCGAAGAGAGACGCACCATGGTCATCGTCACTCACGAAATGGGTTTCGCCCGGGACGTGGCTAATCGCGTGGTGTTTTTCGACAAGGGTGTGATCGTCGAGCAAGGCGAAGCCAAGGCACTGTTTGCCAACCCGAAAGAAGAACGGACGAAACAGTTTCTCAGCAAGTTTCTGAATAACGCCCACTCCTGAAACATCCGCGTAATACAGGTCCACTTCCATGGATGGAAGTCCCTCCTCCTGTCAATCAATCCCCCTGCACTTAGTTGAATGTTTCCGCGCAATGCATAACTTCTTGTCAGCGTGCGCGCTACATTTATATGCCCTGTCACAGATTGGCCACATCCAATACTCTGGAGCCTGACATTTGGCGACAGACGTGCAATTACCGCCTCATCTGCAGAAAACCGGGAGATTCAACGGTTATCTTCGACAGATCGATAGGGCTTTTTAACCTCAACGCGTAGGAATTCTCTGAATTATACCGGATTGTGTTTTTGACTAATCCGCTCTATTGACACTTATACAAGTTCACTCTTATCTAGCTTCCAGCAATCGATTCTCATCACGCTCAATCATTGTTCGATTCAAGTAATGAGCGATTTTATTGTTTGGAATTCGCATTTTTATTTCAGAAATGGACTTCGTTGCAAGACTTCAAGGAGAACCCATGAAAAGCATCTCGAACAACCCCGAACTGGCTGCGCCCTCGCTGGCGCAATCGCACAAGAACGGTATCAACATCACCTCGGCGGCTCACCTGCTGGTCGATGTGGCGCCCTATCCCGGCATGGATGAAGGCGATCTGATCGAATTGTTCTGGGACAACTGTTACGTGGCCTCCAGGGTGCTCAGTGCCCACGATGTCGGCAACACTGTCAGCCTGCGGGTACCGGAAAGCTTTATTGCCAACGGTGCTTCACGCATCCACTACCGGGTGATGCGAGTCGGTCAGGGGGCAGCCCTGTCACCCGCCGAGCGCGTCCAGATCAAACTCGACTGTCCCGGTGGTCAACCGTCTGCAATGTTCGGCGACGAAAACCAGAGCCTGGCGCCAGTGAGCCTCCCCGAGACGATTCGTCGCCAGGGGGTCAATCCGAATCAGATCAAGCGCGGCGTCCCGGTGACCATCGAACCCTATTTGAACATGGCCGCCGACGACGAAATAACCCTGCGCTGGGGCGACGTGCGCATGGACCTGCCCATTCTCAAGGCTTGCGACGTCGGCCGACCGATCCAGGTCTGGGTGCCGCCGGCAATCATTCTCGAGGCCGGGGAAGACCTTCGTCTGGAAGTGACGTACTGCATCCTCGATCGGGTCGGTAACAATTCGCGCTGGGCACCGCCGCGCAGGTTGAAGATTGGTTGTGCGAATCCTTACTTGAAGGTCCGGCCGAAGGAAGTGCTCGTGGCGGCGGAAGCCTCCAGACATGGAGATCCCCTGTAGAAGATATGCAGATTTCTGTAGGAGCTGGCTTGTCGGATCGACGCACCGCAGCGAAGGCGGCCTCGAGCCGTGCAGCGCCCATGCTGACGCCTTCGCCGGCAAGCCGGCTCCTACAAGGGATATGTAATAGCTCTTCTATCTATATTCCTAAAAGTTAGTTTATTTTATTTTTATACACGCTTAGGGTATATGCACCGGACCACCGGACATTCTTGTTTTCGTTCGCCGCACTGATCGCGGCGTTTCCATGAGATGTGAGGTAGGTATGGTCCGGAACACAATCACCCCAGTGCAGATCGCCAGGGCATTGCGTGCAGCCAAGGAGCGGCACTGATGTCCAGTCTGGCAGATGCAATCGTTCAGAGTGATCTGGACATCGCCCCCTTGTTGTTGCCCGCGCAAGTCTTGCGCAACGACGCTCAAGCCATCAAGGCCGCCCATGAGCTGGCACAAGTTGCCCGCCTGCAAGCGGCCAAACGTGACCGCCAGCGCAAGCTGCCATGGTCGGAAATCGAACAGTTCACCCGCAGCGGGCTGGGCAGCATCGCCATTGCGCGCGAGTACGGTGGCCCGCAGGTTTCATTCGTCACCGTGGCCGAGGTGTTCGCGATCATTTCCGCAGCCGACCCGGCCCTCGGGCAAATTCCGCAGAACCAGTTCGGCATTCTCAACCTGGTGCTCGGCAGCGCTACCGAATCACAAAAAAAGCAGCTGTTCAAAAGCGTGCTCGAAGGCTGGCGGATCGGGAATGCCGGACCGGAGCGCGGCACCAAAAACACCCTTGAACTCAAAGCGCGGATCACCGCCGACGGCGATGGCTTCGTCATCAACGGCCAGAAATTTTATTCGACCGGCGCCCTGTTCGCCCACTGGGTCGCGGTCAAGGCGCTGAACGACGATGGCCGGCAAGTGCTGGCCTTCGTCCGTCGCGGCACACCGGGACTGCGCATCGTGGATGACTGGTCCGGTTTCGGACAGCGCACCACCGCCAGCGGCACGATTTTGCTCAACAACGTGCGGGTCGACGCCGAGCTGGTGGTGGATACCTGGAAGATCAACGACAGGCCGAACATCCAGGGGGCCGTATCGCAATTGATTCAGGCGGCCATCGACGCCGGTATCGCCCGGGGCGCCATCGACGACGCCATCGAGTTCGTGAAAACCCGGGCCCGGCCATGGATCGATGCCAAGGTCGACAAGGCCAGCGACGACCTTTACGTGATCGCCGACATCGGCAAACTGAAGATCGAACTGCACGCCGCCGAAGCGTTGCTGCGCAAGGCCGGGCAGGTGCTCGACCAGGTCAATGCCGCTCCACTGACTGCCGAGTCCGCCGCCCGCGCCTCGATAGCCGTGGCCGAAGCCAAGGTACTGACCACCGAGATCTCGTTGCTGGCCAGCGAGAAACTCTTCGAGCTGGCCGGCAGCCGCGCCACCCTCGCCGAATTCAACCTCGACCGTCACTGGCGCAATGCTCGCGTGCACACGCTGCACGATCCCGTTCGCTGGAAATACCACGCCGTTGGCACCTACCACTTGAACGGCACGCTGCCCGCTCGCCACTCCTGGATTTGACGACCAGAACCTTTTGACCAGATCTCTGGAGAAACACATGACTTTTTCTCACCACGTCGCGGTCATAACCAGCGATGAGCAAGCCCTTATTGTCGCCAGTGACCTGGCCGAGGACTTCAAGCGCGACAGCGCCCTGCGCGACCGCGAACGGCGTTTGCCTTACCCGGAACTCGAAGTGTTTTCCCGCTCGGGCCTGTGGGGCATCAGCGTACCCAGGGAATACGGCGGTGCCGGCGTTTCCAATGTCACGCTGGCCAAGGTGATCGCGCTGATTGCCCAGGCTGACGGCTCGCTTGGACAGATTCCGCAGAACCATTTCTATGCCCTCGAAGTACTGCGCGTGAACGGCAGCGCCGAGCAGAAACGTCGCCTCTATACTGAAGTCCTGGCCGGTCAGCGCTTCGGCAATGCACTGGCCGAACTCGGCACAAAAACCGCCCACGACCGCGTCACCCGCCTCACTCGCGACGGTGAGGGTTACCGCATCAACGGCCGCAAGTTCTACGCCACCGGCGCCATTTACGCTCAACGCATTCCGACTTCGGTGGTGGATGAACACGGCGTGCAGCAATTGGCTTTCGTACCCCGCAATAGCAAAGGCCTGACGGTCATAGACGACTGGAGCGGTTTCGGCCAACGCACCACCGGCAGTGGTTCAGTGGTGTTCGAAGACGTCTACGTCGCCGCCGAAGACGTGATCCCGTTCCAGAGTGCTTTCGAACGTCCGACCACCGTCGGCCCGCTGGCGCAGATTCTTCACGCCGCCATCGACACCGGCATAGCTCGCGCCGCCTATGAAGATGCGCTGCACTTCGTGCGCACCAAGACCCGGCCGTGGATCGATTCGGGCAACGCCAAAGCCACCGAAGACCCCCTGACCATCAAGAGTTTCGGCTACTTGAGCATTCGTCTGCACGCCACCGAAGCGCTGCTGGAACGCGCCGGCGAATTCCTCGACCAGGCCCAGGCCCGGACTGACGCAGAGACCGTCGCCGCCGCATCGATTGCCGTCGCCGAAGCCCGGGCCATCAGCACCGAAATTTCTCTTGCCGCCGGCAGCACGCTGTTCGAACTGGCCGGCAGCCAGGCCACACTGGCCGAACACGGTCTGGACCGTCACTGGCGCAACGCTCGGGTGCATACCCTGCACGACCCGGTGCGCTGGAAATATCACGCCGTCGGCAACTACTACCTTAACGATGAAAACCCGCCGTTGCGGGGGACCATCTAATGGCCACGCCTCAAACAAAGAAAAAAAAGATCCTGCTCAACGCCTTCAACATGAATTGCATCGGGCACATCAACCACGGCCTGTGGACCCATCCACGGGACAACTCCACCCAGTACAAAACCATCGAATACTGGACCGAACTGGCACAACTGCTGGAGCGCGGGCTGTTCGATGGACTGTTCATCGCCGACATCGTCGGCGTGTACGACGTCTACCAGCACTCGGTGGACGTACCGCTGAAAGAGTCGATTCAGTTACCGGTCAACGATCCGCTGCTCCTGGTCTCGGCCATGGCTGCCGTCACCAAAAACCTCGGCTTCGGCCTGACTGCCAACCTGACCTACGAACCGCCGTACCTGTTCGCCCGACGCCTTTCTACACTCGATCATCTGAGCCGCGGCCGGGTCGGCTGGAACATCGTCACCGGCTACCTCGACAGCGCCGCCAAGGCCATGGGCCTGAGCGAACAGGTCGAGCACGACCGTCGTTACGACCAGGCCGACGAATACCTGCAAGTGCTCTACAAACTCTGGGAAGGCAGCTGGGAAGACGGCGCGGTGCTCAACGATCCTCAGCAACGGATCTACGCGCAGCCGGAGAAAGTGCACAAGGTCGAGCACAAGGGCGAGTTCTATCAGGTCGAGGGTTATCACCTCTGCGAGCCGTCGCCGCAACGCACGCCGGTGCTGTTCCAGGCGGGCAGTTCCGATCGCGGTTTGCAGTTCGCCGGGCGCCATGCCGAATGCGTATTCATCAGCGGCCAGAACAAACCGTTGACCAAGGCCCAGGTGGACAAGGTTCGCGCCAGTGCAGTCGAAGCCGGGCGCAACTCCGAGGACATCAAGGTGTTCATGGGGCTGAATGTGATTGTCGGCACCACTGAAGAACACGCCTGGGCCAAGCATGCCGAGTACCTGAGCTACGCCAGTGCCGAAGCCGGGGTGGCGCATTTCTCGGCGTCCACCGGGATCGATTTTTCCGAATACGAGATCGATGAGCCGATCCAGTACGTGAAGAGCAACGCCATTCAGTCCGCCACCAAAAACCTGCAAAACAACGACTGGACCCGGCGCAAATTGCTCGAGCAACACGCCCTCGGCGGACGCTACATCACGGTGGTGGGCTCGCCTGAGCAAGTGGCTGATGAACTGGAATCGTGGATCGCTGAAACCGGGCTCGATGGCTTCAACCTGACACGGATCGTCACCCCGGAAAGCTATGTGGACTTCATTGAGCTGGTGGTTCCGGAGTTGCAGCGTCGGGGGTCGTACAAGACGGCTTATGACAAAGGCTCTTTGCGCGAAAAGCTGTTTCACGAAGGGGCGCATTTGCCTGAGCAGCATACCGGTTCGACGTACCGCCGCTAAAGGCTTCGCTGGCAAGCCAGCTCCTACATGGGTCTATAGCGTTCACAGATCCCGTGTAGGAGCTGGCTTGCCAGCGAAGAGGCCCGACCAAACACCACACATCTATGCACTGACTGGAAACCCCCATCATGAAAAAGAACCACCTCTCTCACCCAGTCAAAGCACTGGCCCTGGCCCTAGGCCTCTTCAGCTCCACTCTCTTCGCCGCCGACGCGCCACTCAAAGTCGGCACCACCGCCGCCTTCGCCATCCCCCTGGAGGCCGCCGTCGAAGAAGCCAAGAAACAAGGCCTGCAAGTCGACCTGGTGGAATTCAGCGACTGGATCGCCCCCAACGTCAGCCTCGCCGCCGGCGACATCGACGTGAACTACTTCCAGCACATCCCGTTCCTGGAAAACGCCAAGGCCGCCGCCGGTTTCGACCTGGTGCCCTTCGCTCCGGGAATCATCAACAACGTCGGCCTCTACTCGAAAAAATACCAAAGCTTCGACGAACTGCCCAAAGGCGCCAGCGTGGCCATCGCCAACGACCCGATCAACAGCGGGCGCGGCCTGCAACTACTGGCCAAGGCTGGCCTGATCACGCTTAAACCCGGTGTCGGCTACAAGGCCACCGAAGAGGACATCATCGCCAATCCGAAGAACATCAAAATCCTGCAGGTCGAAGCCGTGCAACTGGTGCGCGCCTATGACGACGCCGATCTTGTCCAGGGCTACCCGGCCTACATCCGCCTGTCGAAGACTTTCGATGCCGGCTCTGCCCTGCTGTTCGACGGCCTCGATCACAAGGAATACGTGATTCAGTTCGTGATCCAGCCAAACAGCAAAACCGATCCGCGCCTGATCAAGTTCGTCGACATCTATCAGCACTCACCCGCCGTTCGCGCAGCCCTGGATAAAGCCCATGGCAAGCTCTACCAAGCCGGCTGGGAAAGCTGAGCATGACGGCCGCGATCCAACGGCGACTGGAAACTCCAGAGCCCTGCCCTATCCCGGAGCCTGTCGAACAGACCGAACTGCACCCGGACCTCAATCGCGCCCACGTGCGCTTCATCGGCCTGGGCAAAACCTACAACGGTCAGCAAGGTCCAGTCGCGGCGTTGCAGGGCATCGACCTGGCGATCCGGCGCGGTGAAGTGTTCGGCATCATCGGCCGTAGCGGTGCCGGCAAATCGTCGCTGATCCGCACCATCAATCGTCTCGAACAACCGAGCACCGGTCGCGTGCTGATCGACCAGGTCGATATTGGCGGGTTCGATGAAGACCGCCTGGTAACCCTGCGTCGACGCATCGGCATGATCTTCCAGCACTTCAACCTGATGTCGGCCAAGACCGTTTGGCAGAACGTCGAGTTGCCGCTGAAAGTGGCCGGGGTGCCGAAGGAAAAGCGCGAGCGGAAGGTTCGTGAATTACTGGAACTGGTCGGCCTGCAAGAGAAGCACAAGGCCTACCCGGCGCAGTTGTCAGGCGGGCAGAAGCAGCGTGTCGGCGTCGCCCGGGCACTGGTACACGACCCGGCGATTTTGCTGTGCGATGAAGCGACTTCAGCGCTGGACCCGGAAACCACGCAATCGATCCTCGGCCTGCTGCGCGAGATCAATCAGCGCCTGGGTCTGACCATTGTGTTGATCACTCACGAAATGGCGGTGATTCGCGAAATCTGCGACCGGGTCGTGGTGCTGGAGCATGGACGCATCGTCGAGCAAGGACCGGTGTGGGAGGTGTTCGGCAATCCGCAGCATGAGGTCAGCAAGACGTTGCTCGCGCCATTGCAACACGCGTTGCCGGAAGAATTGCAAAGCCGTCTGCGCTCGCAGCCGCCATCTTCGGATGCCGCTGTGGTGCTGCGCTTGCAATTCACCGGCAGCGCCACGGATGAACCGGATCTGGCGGCGTTGTTCGCCGCCCTCGGCGGTCGCGTGCGCTTGCTGCAAGGCGGCATCGAACGGATTCAAGGCCATGCGCTCGGGCAACTATTGCTGGCGGTGACCGGCTCGTCACTCGGCGCGGAAGAATTGCGTCAGCGCGCCGGCAACTGGGCGCAACAGGTGGAGGTGTTGGGTTATGTGGTTTGATCGCTTGCTGCAAGGTTTCATCGACACCTTCCTGATGGTGGGTGTGTCGTCGTTGATCGCACTGCTGGCGGGTATTCCCTTGGCGGTGATCCTGGTAACGAGTTCCAAAGGCGGCATCTACGAAGCACCGGCACTGAATCGCGCTTTAGGCGCATTCGTGAACCTGTTTCGCTCGATTCCCTTCCTGATATTGATGGTGGCGCTGATTCCGTTTACGCGGCTGATTGTCGGCACCACTTACGGCGTCTGGGCCGCCGTAGTGCCCCTGACCATTGCCGCCACGCCATTCTTTGCGCGCATCGCGGAAGTCAGCTTGCGCGAGGTTGACCATGGGCTGATCGAAGCGGCGCAGGCGATGGGGTGCCGGCGTTGGCACATCGTCTGGCATGTGCTGTTGCCTGAAGCGTTGCCGGGGATTGTCGGGGGTTTCACCATCACCTTGGTGACGATGATCAACTCCTCGGCCATGGCCGGGGCGATTGGTGCCGGTGGGCTGGGGGACATTGCGTACCGGTATGGCTATCAGCGGTTTGATAGTCAGATCATGTTGACGGTGATTGTGTTGCTGGTGGTGTTGGTGGCATTCATCCAATTGGGGGGCGATAGATTGGCGCGAGGTTTGAACAAGCGTTAAGCAAAGATCAAAAGACCCTAGCCTGCGGCAGCTCCTACATCGATCCCGTTCACCGGTGGATTGGCCCCTACAAAACCGGACACCAACTCCCTGTTGAATTAATGCTGCCGCCAAGCGCCTGAACTCCCTCGGTGATCGACAGTTTAAGACGCTGTGCGGATACTGCTCGTTGTAATGCTCGAAGGCCATTGCCAGGTTTCGCAACACCGTTTCTCGATCCGGCTTGGGCCTGTGCGCCACGTAATCACGCTTGATCGTTTTCACGATACTCTTGGCCAACTTTTATAATAAATTGGATGCCTGACAAGTCCAAATCATGCTAATCCACTGTCATTGTTGACAGTGGATAACATCGAAAAAATAAACAACATTAACGATGAGAACAGTGATTGCATTGGCCATGCAAATGGTCCAGGGCATCAACTAAAAACGCCAACCCGATTATCAGCATTAATCCACACGAGGGATCGTGTCATGTCAGTACTCTGTTGCCCAGCCATCTCTGTCCCGGAGCACACTATCGACATGGAGCGAACGCTGGAACTTGCCCGGCAACTTCATCCCGACCATGAAAACTTATCGCTAGTCTTGCGCCTGATAAAAAATACCGGCGTCAAGAAGCGACACTTGGTGCAATCGATTGAAAAAACGCTACATCACCCGGGCTTCGAAGAGCGCAATCTCACTTACGTCCACGAAGCCAAAAAGCGACTGCCGGCGGTGATTGAAACAGCGTTAAAAAATGCGCAAGTGAGCGCTGAGCAAATCAATGCGATCATTTTCGTGTCATGCACAGGTTTCACCATGCCCTCGCTTACTGCCTGGATCATTAATAATCTGGGCTTTCGCAATGACACCCGACAGCTGCCTATCGCGCAACTTGGATGCGCTGCAGGAGGGGCAGCAATCAGCCACGCCCATAATTTTTGCCAAGCTTATCCCGACGCGAATGTACTGATTGTTGCCTGCGAACTTTGCTCATTATGCTACCAACCTTCCGACGTGAATATTGGCAATCTGTTATCAAACGGCTTGTTTGGCGACGCCTTGGGTGCTGCTGTGGTCCGCGGCCAAGGGGGGCGCGGGATGCGACTTGAATACAACGGATCCCGCCTGGTGCTGGGCACAGAAGACTGGATCAGTTACGCGGTCAAGAACACTGGCTTTCACTTCCAACTGGATCGGCGAGTACCAGGAACCATGGAACAGTTAGCTCCCCAATTACGTGCCATGGCCTCTGTTCACGACTGGGACGTTGAGCAATTGGACTTTTATATTATTCACGCTGGCGGCCCCCGGATACTTTCCGACCTGTCGCACTTCTTGCAGGTCGACCTCGATTTATTCGAGCACAGCCAAGCCACGCTCACAGAGTACGGCAACGTCGCTTCCGTTGTTGTTCTTGATGCGTTACGTCGTCAATTCATTGCGGGTCTGCCCGATGGATCACGCGGAATTATCGCTGGATTCGGTCCCGGCATAACCGCCGAAATTGTCCTGGGCACATGGCAGGGCAATGGCCCCTCCCAATAAAACACCGAGGAGAACATCATGAGTTATCAACAAAAACAAACTGCTTATCAGATGACCATTGGCGGCGACATGATCGTCAACCGTCTCGGATATGGCGCCATGCACCTGACCGGCTACGGCATGTGGGGCGATCCTGATGACCCGGAAAAAGCGGTCAGGTTGCTCCGGCGAGCCGTCGAACTTGGCGTCAACTTCATTGATACGGCGGACTGCTATGGGCCAGGAAACAATGAACAGATCATTCGTCGTGCCTTGCATCCTTATGCAGAAGACCTGGTGATATGCACTAAAGGTGGCTTGCTTCGTTCCGGTCCAAAAGACTGGATTCACGGCGAACCAGGAGCCCCGTACATTGTTCCCTGCGGGCGACCTGCCTATTTGCGTCAACAGGTAGAACTGAGCCTGCGAAACCTGGGTATGGAGCGTATTCCGCTGTACCAGCTCCATAGCATCGACCCCTGCGTGCCGCTTGAGGATCAACTAGGCGAACTCGCCTCCCTGCAGAAACAGGGAAAAATCCGCCACATCGGGTTGTCCGGGCAACCCGGAGTGTCCATTGCTCAGCTGCAGGAAGCTCAACGGATAGTCGACATCGTCGCGATAGAGAACCTGTACAACATTGCGGATCGAACTGACGAAGCAACGCTAAAACACGCGCAGAAAAATAACGTCGCCTACATCCCCTGGTTTCCACTGGGGCATGGCGGTCTCGTTGGTCCGGATAACGTACTTGCGCCGATTGCAGAGCGCTTCGGAGCAACACCCTCACAACTTGCCTTGGCATGGTTGCTTCATAAATCGCCGGCGACTGTACTCATTCCAGGAACGACTACCATCAAACATCTGGAAGAAAATATAAAGGCAAGTGATATTCAATTGAGTACTGCCGACCTGGCGGCCATTGCCAGCGCCGTTGACGAAGCACATCCGCCAACCTGGCGACCTGAACATTAAATAGTACCTTTTCAAAAAATGATAGCAGGAGCATCACCATGTCAGGCTCGCACCCCAATGCAATAATGCTGCGCAAAATCTATGCGGATCTAAGCTGCATCGATCAGTATGTCGCTGATGATGTCATCCTTCATACCGCTAGCCGGGAAATACCGGGACACGCAAGAAATGTAATCGGAAAAAAAGCGGTTCTGGAAAAAGAACTCGAACTGATTGAGCTCACTAACAATACGCTGATCATGGACGTGAAGGATATTACCGCGAATGATCACTTCGGGGCTGTCTTGGGCATGTTACGAATCTTTATAAAAGGCGAACATCACGAGATGCCTTTCTGCGGACTATGGCGGTTCCGCAACGGCAGAATTGTGGAACATTGGGAGAACGCCTACGACGCCGCCAAGCTTAACTGTTATTTTTGAGGTCGCTATCGGACTTGATTTCAGTAAACCGCAAGAGAGTTGATAAATGCCGGCAGATACCTCACTCACGCCAAGCGCCAAACCTCTCATGGCACTTGTGACAGGGTTTTGGGCGTCAAAAGTTCTGGCGGTTGCCAATGAACTAAATCTGTTTACTGATCTATCCAGGTCCGGCGGCATCACTGTTGTTGAATTTTCCCGACACTACGGGATTCAGCCACGCCCAGCCGAAATGCTATTGACCGCCTGCGCCGCCCTGGGACTACTGGAAAAACTCGATGACCGCTACGCAAACTCGCGACTGTCCGATTGCTACCTCGTTCGCGACAAGCCGATGTATTTCGGTGGCTGGATTCAAATGGCCGACCGACGTGAATATCCGGCGTGGATGCAGTTAAGGCAGGCATTGTATGACAATTGTCCGCAAACCTGGGATCCGAACAAACAAACCAGTCTCTTTGATGGTGAAGATCCCGACCTTGTGCATGATTTCTGGGAAGCGATGTATGCGTTGTCGGTCACGACGGCCCAAAAACTTCTGGATGTAATCGATTTTTCCACAACCCGACGCCTTCTCGATGTGGGTGGAGGCGGTGCCGCCTTCGACATTATTTTTTGCAATCGATATCCCCAATTGAAGGCGGCTGTTTATGACTTACCCTTTGTCTGCACATTGACCCGCCCGAAAATCGATAGGGCGGGCCTTACAAACCGTATCGCCCTGATCGAAGGAGACCTCTTCGCTGATCCCTGCCTACCTAGTGGACATGAGGTCATTTTACTGTCCAGAATATTGCTTGACTGGAATGAAGAGGATTGCCAGATGATCATCGCAAAATGTTTCTCCGCCTTGCCGCCGGGCGGAAGATTGATCATCTGTGACCAGTTTGTGAACGACCGCAAGGACGGGCCTGCAGGCGCCGCACTGATGAGCCTTAACATGCTGATTGAAACCTGGGGACGCAACTACACCGCTGCCGAATACAGCGTCTGGTTGAAAAAAACCGGTTTTACTCGCCTCGAGACAATCCGGTTCGATGCCCCTGCAGCGAACGGTGCGGTTATCGGTTACAAAACTGCCGCCGGAATCCCCGCGTCCCGGACCTTTCCTTAGGCCAGATCAGCCATGCGTGCCGATTCATGCGGCAATGACATCGGGATTTCCAGCGCGCGGCAAAAGGTGCAACGATCTATGAAAGCCCTATAGTGGTCACTTGATTTTTCTATTGTGAATGGCTGCCATGAAACAGACTCCCGCCGACCTCGAGCAGATCACCGCCACCACCCTGGGCCATTACGACTCGGTGGCCGACAGTTTTCGCGAAGGCACTCGCGATCACGATGTCAGCCAGAACATCGATGCCTTGTTGCGGCATATTCAGGGGGAGGCGCCGTTCGACATTCTGGACTTTGGTTGTGGGCCTGGGCGTGATTTGCAGACGTTCACGCGCATGGGCCATACCGCTGTCGGCCTCGATGGTTCACAGAAGTTCGCGCAGATGGCGCGTGAGGACAGCGGTTGCGAAGTCTGGCAGCAAGACTTTCTGAAACTCGATCTGCCGGCCGACCGTTTCGACGGGATTTTTGCCAATGCGGTGTTGTTTCATATTCCGCGGCAGGAGTTGCCTCGGGTGTTGAAACAACTGCGCGCAGCGTTGAAACCGGGTGGCGTGTTGTTCAGTTCCAATCCGCGCGGGGAGAATCAGGAGGGGTGGAACGGGCCGCGTTATGGGGCGTATCACGATCTTCATGCATGGCAACAATTGCTGACCGAGGCGGGGTTTGTCGAGCTGGAGCATTACTACCGGCCGGCGGGGCTGCCGCGGGAGCAGCAGCCTTGGTTGGCCAGTGTCTGGCGTCGTGTCGATTAGGAGAAAATCAAAAGATCGCGGCCTGCGGCAGCTCCTACGTTGATCGAGTACACCTGGGATTATGCGGGTGTCTGCAATTCATGTAGGAGCTGCCGCAGGCTGCGATCTTTTGCCTTTGATCATGCCGCCTCTTTCTTCGGCTCGCGAATCTTGTACCAGGCCACATACAGCGCCGGCAAAAACAGCAGCGTCAGCAAGGTGGCAATGATGATCCCGCCAATCATCGCGTAGGCCATCGGTCCCCAGAACACTTCCCGCGCGATGGGGATCATCCCCAGGCTCGCCGCTGCCGCCGTCAGCAGAATCGGTCGACGCCGATGCTCGGTCGCTTGCAGCACCGCGTCCCACGGTGCGTAGCCGTCCTTCTCGAATGACTCGATCTGGGTCACCAGGATTACCGAGTTGCGAATGATGATGCCGATCAGTGCCAGGATGCCGAGGATCGCCACGAAGCCCATGGGCGTGCCGGTCGGGATCAGCGCCAGCACCACGCCGATCAAGCCCAGGGGTGCGACGCTGGCCACCAGGAACAGCTTCTGCACGCTGTGCAACTGGATCATCAGGAAGGTCGCCATCAGGAACAGCATCAACGGCACCACCTTGGCAATCGGGCCTTGGGCCTTGCCGCTTTCCTCGACCGTACCGCCGGTGGCGACCTTGTAGCCCACCGGCAAAGTGGCGGCGAATTTCTCGATGTCCGGTTTCAGCTGTTTCACCAGATCGGTCGGTTGGATTTCGTCTCGCACCGCGGCCTTGATGGTGATGGTCGGCTTGCGGTCGCGGCGCCACACCAAGGGTTGTTCAAGCTCATAGCGCACGGTGGCGAACGCCAGCAGCGGGATCGAGGTGCCGCCGGGCGTGACGATCTGCAAATTCTGCAGGGTTTCCGGCGTCCCGCGTTCCGCGTCGATCGCGCGCCCCACGACATTGATCAGGTAGATATCGTCATCGACCTGGGTCACGGGCACGCCGACCACGATGCTGTTCATCAGGTTGGCCACATCTTCCGATGACAGCCCCAGTTGCCGCGCCTTGTCCTGGGCGATGTCGATGCGCAGGACTTTGCCCGGCTCGTTCCAGTCGAAAATGATCTCGCCGATGTGCGAGTTTTTATCCAGTTCAGTGGCCAGGGCGATCGCGTGCTTGCGCACCTGATCGATGTCTTTGCCGCTGACCCGGTACTGAATCGGCCGCCCCACCGGCGGACCCATTTCCAATGCCTGAACGTAACTGCCGATGCCGACGAAGTCTTTGCGCAGCCGTTCACGCAAGCGCTGGCTCAAGGCCGTACGCGACTCCAGGTCCTTGCTGACGATCACCAATTGCGCGTAGTACGGGTTCTGCAATTGCTGGTCCAGTGGCAGGTAGAAACGGATCGCACCTTCACCGATGTAGGTGCTCCAGCGCACGATGTCCGGATCGTCCTTGAGGGTCGCTTCGAGCTTGTCCACCGCCTTGCGGGTTTCGGCGATCGAGGCGTTTTGCGGCAGGTTGAGGTCCACCAGGATCTCCGGCCTGTCGGAGGACGGGAAGAACTGGTTCTGCACAAACTGCATGGAAAACACCGACGCCGCGAACAGCGCGATGGTGATGCCGATGGCCCACCAGCGGTTGCGCATGGCCCAGAGCATGCCGTAGTTGAACGTGCGGCCGATGCGACCGGGTTCCGCGTCATGGGGTTTCACGTTGGCGCTGAGGATGTGCACGCCGATCACCGGCGCAAACAACACCGCGACCACCCATGACACCAGCATTGCCACGGCGATCACCGCAAACAGGGTGAAGGTGTACTCGCCCGCCGAACTGGCATTGAGACCGATAGGCACAAAGCCGGCCACTGTCACCAGGGTCCCGGTGAGCATCGGGAACGCGGTCGAGGTGTAGGCGAACGTGGCCGCCTGCTCCTTGGTTTCGCCCATCTCCAGCCGGGTGACCATCATCTCCACCGTGATCATCGCGTCGTCCACCAGCAGGCCGAGGGCGATGATCAGTGCACCGAGGGAAATCCGCTGCATGGTGATGCCGCTGTATTCCATGAAGATGAAGACCATCGCCAACACCAGCGGAATCGAGCACGCCACCACCAGCCCGGCACGTACCCCGAGACTGACGAAGCTGACGAGCAGCACGATGACCACCGCCTCGAACAAGGCGCTGGTGAAGCCGCCGACCGCTTTTTCCACCACGTCCGCCTGGTCGGAAACGGTGTGCACGCCGACGCCCACCGGCAGGTCGGCGGTCAGGTCATTCATGCGCTGGTGCAGGGCCTTGCCGAACGCCTGAATGTTGCCGCCTTTCTTCATGGCGATGGCCAGGCCTATGGCGGGTTGACCGTTGAAACGAAATTGCGGCGTGGCCGGGTCGACATAACCGCGACTGATTTCAGCGATGTCGGCCAGACGATAGAAACGATCGTTGAGCCTCAAGTTGACATTGGCCAGGTCTTTCTCGGACTCGAACTGGCCGGACGTGCGCACCGAGATCCGCTCCGGCCCGGCCTCGATCACCCCGGCCGGCGTCACCGCGTTTTGCGATTGCAGGCTTTGCACCACCTGGCGCTGATCGATGCCCAGCGCCGCCAGTTTGCGGGTGGAGAAGTTGAGGTAGAGCACTTCGTTCTGCTCACCGACCATCTCGACCTTGCCCAGCCCCGGCACTTCGCGGATCTCGGCACGGACCTGTTCCACGTAATCGCGCAACTGGCGCATCGACAAGCCGTCGGCGGTGAAGGCGTAGACCGAACCGAACACATCACCGAATTCGTCGTTGAACCCCGGTCCTTGCAGGCCCTGGGGGAACTGCCCGCGAATGTCGTCGATCTTCTTGCGCACCTGGTACCAGATTTGCGGAATGTCCTTGGCGCTGGTGGTGTCGCGCAGGTACACGAAGACCGTCGATTCGCCGGGCCGTGTGTAGCTTTTCACGTAGTCGAGCGAGTCGAGTTCCTCGAGTTTTTTCTCGATGCGGTCCGTGACCTGCTTGAGGGTTTCTTCCTGGGTAGCGCCAGGCCAGCGCGTCTGGATCACCATGGTCTTGATGGTGAAGGACGGGTCTTCTTCGCGACCGAGGTTCATGTACGAGAACACGCCCATCAGCAGCGCGACGAACATCAAGTACCAGACGAACGACTGATGCTTGAGGGCCCATTCGGATAAATTGAAACTCCCTTTCATTGCGGGCTGTCCTCGTCGATTTTCACTTTCTGCCCCGGCTTGAGGCTGTTCACTCCCGCACTGACGACCCGTTCCCCGGACTTCACGCTGTCGGTCAGGACCACGGTGGTGTCCGTCCGGCTGATGAGGCTGACGTCACGCGGGGAAACAGTTTGTGTCTGTGGGTCGACGACCCAGATCCGCGATTTGCCATCCACCTCTTGCAGCACGCTCACCGGCAGTTCGATGCGTGGTTTGATCGCGGAGCTGAGGGTCACGCTGATGGCCGTGCCCAGGCGCAAACCGGGTGGCGTGTCAGTCAGGCTCAGGCGGGCACGACGGGTACGGGTCGCACTTTGCGCCTGGGGTTCGATTTCACGAACGATGGCGGTGGTGGTGATCCTCGGGTCCAGTTGTGCGGCGACCTGAAACACCACGTCCGTCGGCAATTGGTCGACCAGGGTGTCGGGCAGGTCGATCACGGCTTCCTTGATATCCGGCTGCGCCAGGGTCACCACTTGTTGGCCGGCCGTCACCACCTGCCCGGCTTCGGCGTTCCAGGCAGTGACGATGGCTTTGTGGTCGGCGCGCAGTTCGACGTAGTCGAGTTGATCCTTGGCCTGATCAACCGCCGCCCTGGCCTGGTCGAGGGAGGCTTGCGTGGTCTTGAGGTCGGTCTGGGCGATGTCCAGTTGGGCCTGCGCACCGACGCCGCGATCGAACAATTCCTGCTGGCGGCGGGCGTTGGCCTGGGCGTTGATCAACTGCGCCTGGACGCGAGCCAGATCGCCCTGGGCCGAGCGCAACTGGTTTTGCTGGTCCGTGGGGTCAAGCGTTGCGAGCAAGGCACCCTTCTCGACTTCGGCGCCGACATCGACGTTACGGCTGGCGATGCGACCCGGCACGCGAAAACCGATATTACTTTCGTAGCGGGCCTGGATGCTGCCGGCGAAACGGCCGAGACTTTCCTCGTCCAGTGCCTGGACCTTGATCGACAACACCGGGCGTACCGGCTCCGGTGGCGGTTCTTCTTTCGAACAGGCCACCAGCATTCCAACGCAGAGCACCAGCATCAGACGCTTCATGGCCGGGCTCCCGCGCCTAAGTCCTTATACGTGTTTTCGGCTATCTCCACCTTCACACCAGGATGCAGCAACTGGCCGCCAGCGATGACGACTTTTTCGCCACCCTTGAGGCCAGCGCTGATGACGACATTGCCGGTGAGGTAACGGCCGACGGCGACGGTGTGCAGTTGCGCCTTGCCTTCGTCGTCCACCAGCCACACGGCCGGGTCGCTGAGGTTCTTGGTCAATGCCGACCAGGGCAATTCTACGGCGGATTTGCCCGGCGTCTTGGCCGTGGCACTCACTACCGAGCCAAGCTGCATGCCTTCCGGCAAGCCGTTGAGGCTGACCTTGACCTGCACGGTACCGGTCTGCGCAGACACTGCCGGTGTGACTTCACGCACGGTACCCGTGGTTTTGATCGCGGGGTTTTCGAGCAGGCTGACCACCACCGATTTATCCGTTGGCGGTTCGGCCAACAGTGATTCATAGACGTTGAACACCGCGTCGCGCTCACCGTCCCGGGCCAGGCTGAAAATCGGCACCGTGGCCTGCACCACTTGGCCGACTTCGGCCTGGCGGGCGGTAATCACCCCCGGTGCGTCGGCAATCAACGCGGTATAGCTCAGCTGTTCGCGGGCATTGGCCAGTTGTGCCTGGGCGGCCGCCAGGGCGCTTTGACTGCTGCGCAAGGCGGCTTGGGCGGAATCGTATTCGCTTTGGCTGGTGTAGCCCTTGGGCAGGAGTTTTTGCTGGCGCACGAAAGCGGCGGCGGTCTGTTTGACCCGCGCCTGTTCGGCAACCACCTGCGCCTGGGCAGAATCGACGCTGGTCTGCAGGTCCTTGGGATCGAGCCGGGCGAGCACCTGCCGGGCTGACACCCGATCACCGACATCGACCGTGCGCTGGATGATTTTGCCGGCGACGCGAAACGACAGTTCCGTCTGCACCCGCGCCTGGACATCCCCCGTGAGGGTCACCGAGGCCGCGTAGTCAGCCGACTTGACCTCCTGTACGAAAACCCGCGGACGCTCCTTTTCGACCTGGGGCTTCTCACCGCAGGCGGTCAGCAAAACCAGGAAACTCAGGCCAACCACTCTTTTCAATCCGGGACCAGCCATGCAGACTCCTTTGCGTTGTACGGGCGTGCCAGTTCGACCCGACTGTGAGCTTATAACAGGGGTTCAACCTTCGCCTACGCTGAGATGCATTTCCTCCTACAAAGGTTGCATATAGGTCCTACAAGTCAAATTCGCCAACGCGGTTATCCTGAGCCGTTTCGGGACCATAGAGAACGTTCTTTCATGCTCAAAACCCTCGCGGTCGCCAACTACCGCTCGATCAATAAACTGGTGATCCCTCTGGGCCGGTTGAACCTGATCACCGGCCCCAACGGCAGCGGCAAATCCAACCTCTACCGCGCGTTGCGCCTGTTGGCGGAAACTGCCCAGGGTGGCGTGGTCAATGCCTTGGCTCGCGAGGGCGGACTGGATTCAACCTTCTGGGCCGGCCCGGAACACATCAGCCGACGCATGCGCAACGGCGAAGTGCCGATCGAGGCGACTGTTCGACACGGCGTCAAACGCCTGCGCCTGGGGTTTTCCGGGGAAGATTTCAGCTATTCCATCGCGCTGGGTTTGCCGGAAAAGACCCTTTCCTGTTTTTCCCTGGACCCGGAAATCAAAAAGGAATGCATCTGGTCCGGGCCTTTCTATCGCCCGGCCAGCCTGCTGGTGGACCGCGATGGCCCGATGATTCGTGCGCGTGAAGGTCGCGGCTGGGAAGTCCTGGCCCGGCACACGCCGAATTTCGACAGCCTGTTCGATCAGGTCGGCAGCTTTCGTACCTCGCCGGAAGTCATGCAGTTGCGTGAATTCATCCGCCGCTGGCGTTTCTACGATCACTTTCGCAGCGACGCCGACGCGCCCGTGCGTCAAGCGCAGCTGGGCACCCGCACGCCGGTGCTGCACCACGATGGTCGTGATCTGGCTGCCGCGTTGCAGACCATCCGTGAAATCGGCGATCCCGAGGCTTTGCAGACGGCGATCAGTGACGCGTTCCCTGGCGCGCGATTGAACATCGCACCGTTGCAGGGCGGACGGTTTGCGATCGAGTTTTATCAGGAAGGGTTGTTGCGACCCTTGTCGGCGGCCGAATTGTCCGATGGGACGTTGCGCTATTTGCTGCTGGTTGCCGCGCTGCTGACGCCCCGCCCCCCGTCGCTGATGGTGCTGAACGAGCCGGAAACCAGCCTGCACCCTGACTTGTTGCCGGCCTTGGCGCGGTTGATTATCCGGGCGTCGGAACAGTGTCAGGTGTGGGTGGTGTCCCATGCTCGGCGGCTGATCTCGGCGTTGCAGCAAGACGATGGATGCAATTGCATCGTGCTGGAGAAAACGCTGGGGCAGACCGGGATAGTCGGGCAGCGGATGCTGGATGAGCCGGCTTGGTATTGGCCGGATTGAAAGTCCTGCTTGCGAGCGGCTCTATATGGAGTGGCGACGAATGCTTTTAGCGAGAGCCTCAAAACCAATCGCCGCAAGTGGCCGATCTAGAGCTGACCGTTGAGGTGTGCCTGGCATCGAAGATCGAGATCGAGACGGAGCTGGAGGTGGAGGTGGAGGTGGAGGTGGAGCTGATGGTTGAGGTGTGCCCGGCATCGAAGATAGAGATGGAGATGGAGATCGCGCAGCAGAGTCTAGCCTCGCCAAGGGCATATTTTCGGGTGTCGACCCGCTGTTAGCAACATTCCGCGCACCGGCCCTGTTCAACCTGTGAGCACGATAGGCATAAGCCACCGAAGCACCTGAGACAGCAAAAGACAGCACGCCGATCGCGGCCATTGTGTAAAGAAGAGGGTTCTGCGCGGAATTATCCGGATCCGTAGCGTTCATGCTGGCTCTTGTCAGCGAGACAGCGCCACCGATAAAACCTGCCACCGCCCCTGCCAACCCCAAGTACATGGCTTTTTTCGCGGGGGATTTAGACGCCGGTACACTCGCGGTTCTTGACCCCACGACAGAGAGCCCGACACCGACAAGACCGACACCACCCGCAAGAAAACCCACGGCGTTCATTGCAACGACTAGCCAGGGTAACCAATCCGGCTCTCGCCCCGTAGAATCAGTGAAATTCACCGGGTCTCCCAGACAATACGCATACGGATTCAACCCACCCCGGCCAAACGGACTCAATCTGTCCGGACTATTGAACCGCATCAGCACCGGGTTGAATGCTCGATGACCGTTGCCCAGCACGTAATGTCCGGTAATGGGATCAATCGCCTCGCCATTAAACGCCAAGGGGTCGCCAGGTACGGGCCCGGCGGGTCGATGGCCGTAAGGCGTGTAGACGCGACTCATCTGTCCAGCGTGGTCAGAGACCTGCAAAACGGAACGCTGTCGATCGGTGCCCAGCAGTTGAGTATGGGTGACATTCCCCTGCCGCGAATGCAGCGCGAGCAGATACGAACCCTGCTGGAAAACGCTTCGGCGCACCTGATCTCCAAGCTCGGTCGCCAGATGCTCGAGACGATAAAATCTTTGTAATGGTGCTTGCCCGACAGGCTCAAGCGCAGTCAGTTGATCCAGTGCATTGTAGCGATAACGACACGAGCCTGAATTGAACGTTCCCATCACAGAATTCCTCACCATCAGGCGCCTAGTGTGCACCAACGACGGCATCCCGCCACCTAGCAGAACTGCTAGGTGGCGGGGTGAAAAATCATGCCCAAGGCTGCGATATTTATCTTCTGTCGTAAAAAAACGCCGACGCTGTATTAGCCGTCGGCGTTGAAACCTTGAAGGGGTTTACCTCGCGAATCAGAACGCCGGCAATACCGCGCCGCTGTATTTCTTCTCGATGAATGCCTTCACTTCAGGACTGGTCAAAGCCTTGGCCAGTTTCTGGATGGCGACGCTGTCCTTGTTGTCCGGACGAGCCACCAGGAAATTCACGTAAGGCGAATCGGCGCCTTCGATCACCAGCGCATCTTTAGCCGGGTTCAGACCCGCTTCCAGTGCGTAGTTGGTGTTGATCATGTCCAGGTCGACCTGGTCCAGAACGCGCGGCAGCATGGCCGACTCCAGCTCCTTGAACTTGAAGTTGTGCGGGTTTTTGGCGATGTCTTTCGGGGTAGCGATGGCGTTTTTCGGGTCTTTCAACTCGATCAGGCCAGCCTTCTGCAGCAGGATCAGGGCGCGGCCACTGTTGCTGCCTTCATTCGGGATGGCGATGGTTGCGCCGTCTTTCAGTTCAGCCAGTGTTTTGACTTTCCTGGAGTAGCCGCCGAATGGTTCGACATGCACGCCGATGACGGTCACCAGGTTAGTACCTTTGCCTTCGTTGAAGCTTTTCAGGTACGGCAGGGTCTGGAAGTAGTTGGCGTCCAGACGCTTCTGATCGACCTGTACGTTGGGCTGAACGTAGTCGGTGAAGACTTTGATCTCCAGATCCACACCTTCTTTGGCCAGGGTTGGCTTGATCAGCTCAAGAATCTCGGCATGGGGCACCGGGGTCGCCGCTACCACCAGTTTCTCGCCAGCCTGGGCCAGGCCCGCCGTCAGGGCAGCCACCAGTGCGGTGAATAACAGAACCTTTTTCATGCAGTGTCCTTATCGAAAATCGCGGTCATCGTCGACGCCGGCAATTAATACAGGTGCCAGTGAAGTGCTATCGCTGGCGTGATACGGACAATACCGGGATTTTTTATTCCTTAACAATACCTTTTAATCACTTTCATATTCCATTTAGTTCATACAGCTCTAACTCACGCTTCGGCCGCAATCCCCTGCATTGACCCTGTAGGAGCAAGCTTGCTCCGGGCGGCGTTCCGACGATGGTCGTTAACGATAACGCGTGCTTACTGGATAACCGCGGCGCACTTGAGTGCATCGCGAGAAAGCTCGCTCCTACGAGAGCGAGAGCGCGGCGTCTTTTAAGATTTGTTTCAGTGCTGCTTGTTCGCTGGCAGTGCCTCTGGTGAGGATCTGCTTCAGTTGCCGTTCGATCGCCACCAGCGAGGCAGGCACTTCAGGCAGATTCAAATGTTCGGGCAAAATCTCATCGCCGGTACTCACCAACAACGCAAAGTGAATGACGTTTTCCAGCTCTCGAGTGTTGCCCGGCCAGCTGTGCCGTTCCAGCACGTATTGCGCAGCCTCGCTGATCAGCGGCACCGGCAAGTCCAGGCGCTGGCTATAGATACCGAGAAAATACTCGGACAGCGACAGGATATCCCCCACTCGTTCGCGCAAGGCGGGCAGTTCGAGTCGACCTTCGCGGAGATAATGATAAAGCCGCTCGTGGAATTTACCGGCGGCGACCGCCTGGGCCAGATCGATGCTGGTGGCGGCCACCAGGCGCACGTCCACCGGACTCGGTTGCTGGGCCCCGACGCGGGTGACTTCGTGGTTTTCCAGGGCGGCGAGCAGTTTGACCTGGATCGGCAGCGGCAGGTCGCCGATTTCGTCCAGATAGAGCGTCCCGCCGTTGGCCGAACCGAACCAGCCGGCGCGGCTGCTCGCCGAACTGCTGAAGCTGCCGGCAGCGTAACCGAACAATTCGGCATCGGCGTAAGTGGGGCTGATCGCACCACAATTCACCGAAACGAACAGGCCGCCGCGATCACTGGCGCGGTGGATGTGGCGCGCCAGCAATTCTTTACCACTGCCGGTTTCGCCGCGAATCAACACGGAAATCGAACGCGGTGCCAATTGCTCCAACTCCTGGCGCAACTGTCGCGAGCGCGGATCGACGAACACCAACGCCTTGGCGCGGATGCTCAGGGGACTTTTTTCTGCATCGGGGAAGGTCAGCAGCGGCTGACCGAAGGCTTCGAAACTCATGGCAGACTCCCACCCAAAACCGCCGGGAGACGGGGGCGATTCTAAAAAAAATTAGGTTCAAGCGCGGCGCAGGGCGTGGTGCTCCATGCGATTTTGCAGACGATAGAGGTAGGCAAACCCCTGCTCCCAGCGCTGATGACCGGACTTCACGTTAATGTGTCCGGCCCCTGACAAAATCCCCGCCTCGGCTCCCCAATGGCGGGCCAGCTCCAATGCACGGGGCGCACTCACGGCGCTGTCATTGTCCGAGCTGACGACCTGGCTGGGAAACGGCAAAAGGTGGGTCGGGATCGGAGCGAAATTGCGCAAGGCTGGCGCACATGCCGGGCGCTCGACGTCCGCAGGCGCCACCAGCAAGGCACCGCGAACCTGACGTAAAAACTGCACAGGCGCAGTGGCGGCCCAATGGGCAACGGTAATGCAACCCAGGCTGTGGGCGATCAGGATCACTGGCGTGCTGTCCGCGGCAATTGCCTCGGCCAGTGCAGCGACCCAGTCTTCACGACGGGGCGTCAGCCAGTCGGCCTGCTCCACCCGTGCACTATTCGGCAGACTGGTCTGCCAGTGGCTTTGCCAATGATCGTCTGGCGATCCTTGCCAGCCCGGCACAATCAGGTAGCGAATTGATTCGTTGCGCATGGGGGAGCTCTCCTGCTGCGTGTCTGTTCCTGGTCGAGTATAGGGAGGAGAGTTATATTCGTTAAGGAATAAGAAGCTATTTATTAAGATTCAAATAGAATATCAAACACACATTTGTAGGAGCTGGCTTGCCAGCGAAAGCAGCCCATCTGGCGATTATCTCCTGACCGGTCCCCTCGCTCCGATACGGCGACCGGCTAGCCAGTTTCTCCAAGGCTTGATTTTGCGGAATAAAAAAAGGGACCGCACCCTGCCAAGGAGACGGTCCCGGAAACTGAAAATCCTGTGAACACCTGCAAAGTCGCGAGGTGAGCCTTCAGCCAATATTTAGCGCGCAAAGGTTTCGGTTTGATGAATTCGCTATTTGGCGCTTGGCTTCGTTGAACCCATCATTGCTGATCTCCATTATTCTTTAAAAGAATATTTAGAATTATTTATAGATCTATAAAGAATATACAATCCAATCCGAGTACCGAAGCCCTCTGCCATATTGATGCTCGGTCGAGGGGGCGCTCAAGTAAGGCTGTCGATGGTTGAGAATCGGGTAGCGCCGTCGCCGTTCGACGCCCTTGGCCAGCACCACCCCACGAATATGCGCCGAGCGCTGTGCTGCATTCAGTCGCTGGGGGCTTGCAGAAGTACCGTCCATGCTTCCATCCTCTGGTTATCGATGCTCGCACCCTGCCTTGCGAACCCTCGCGAGGCGGTAGCCGTGAGCGCCAAACTGTTGACCGGAAGCGACAATCAGCATGACTGAACCGACCTCCCTCGCCAGCTGGACCCGTGCCCTGCGCAAGCAACTCGATGCGCTTGGCCTCGACAGCACCGCCCTGTGCCAGCAGGCGGGGCTTGACCCGAAACTGATGGACGACCCGAACGCCCGTTACCCGCTGTCCGGAACAACGCGTCTGTGGGAAATCGCGGTGCAGGTCAGCGGCGATCCGGCGATTGGCTTGCGGGTGTCGCGCTTTGTCAGCCCGACCACCTTTCACGCGCTCGGCTATGCGCTGGTGGCCAGCGGCAGTCTTCGGGAAGTATTCGAGCGCATCGTGCGTTACCACCAAGTGGTCAGCGATGCCCTGGAACTGGAATTGATCCGCGCCGAAGACCGCTACCGCTTCAGTCTGAAAATCCCGCCAGGCAATCCGGCTCCGGCTTTCGAAGCGATCGATGCCTTCGCGGCGATTTACGTGCGCACCTGTCGTAACCGTCTCGGGAGCGACTACGCGCCACTGGCGGTGTATCTGCGGCGTCCGGAACCCAGCGACTCACACCAGTGGCATAAGGTCTTTCGCTCGCCGGTGTACTTCGCTGCCGATGAAGACCGCCTGGAGTTTGCCCTGGTGGATTTTGACAGCCACCTCGACGACGCCAACCCGGAACTGACCGAGCATAACGAAGCGGCGCTCAAGCGCACGCTCGCGCAACTCAAGCCTCTGACCTGGGAGCGCAAGGTGCGCGACGCCATTGAAGAGCAATTGCCCGAAGGCGAACCCAGCGCCGAACGCATCGCCCAGGCTCTGCACCTGAGCTTGCGCAGCCTGCAACGGCATCTGGCGGACGAGGGCTGTCGGTTCGATACACTGCTCAATGAAAGTCGCGAAAACCTGGCGCTGTTGCACCTGCGTGACCCGCAGTGTTCGTTGAGTGAGATCAGCTATTTGCTGGGGTTTACCGATACCAGCAGCTTCAGTCGCGCGTTCAAGCGCTGGACGGGGATGACGCCGGGGCAGTTTCGGGAGGGGTTGCGGTGACAAGTCAGGAAGGTGTGGTGTCTGATCTGGCCTCATCGCGAGCAAGCTCGCTCCCACATGGTGTCTGTGGTGTTCACCGATTCTCGTATCCGTTGGAGATCAACTGTGGGAGCGAGCTTGCTCGCGATGAGGCCAGATCAGACACCACAGAAACGCCTCAGCGCGCCCGATCCCGCCGCAATACCTTGCGCACCCGCTTCACCAACTCGCTCACCGCAAACGGCTTGAGCAGATAATCATCTTCATGCAACTCCAGCCCGCGCAGGCGATCCTCGATTCCATCTTTGGTCGTCAGGAGCAACACCGGCGTATCACCCAGCTTGCGGATCTGTTGCAGCAACTGCCAGCCGTTGAGCCCTGGCAGCATCACGTCGAGGATGATCAGCTCGTACTCGCCGGACTCGATAAACCGACGGCCAGCCATCCCGTTGACGGCCACATCCACCGCATAACTCGCCTCGCTCAAACCTTTGGCCAAAAGCCCGGCGAGTTCAGGCTCGTCTTCCACTAACAGCACACGCATGGCACACCTCGATTGTCGTCGTCACAGGCTAGGCGTGTTCGCGTCCAAAGCCCACTACTACCGACAGGTTTCAGCTAATTGCCAACGCCCGCAGTCGCGCGGCATCGACTATCTCGATTTCGCCGTACCGCAAATTCACAATCCCCTGCCCCTGCAAATCCTTGAGGATCTGGTTGGTGGTCTGGCGCGACAGCGACAACATTGAAGCAAGCTGCTCCTGTGGCAGTTGCAACAAACGCCGTGGCGATTCGATTTCGCCATAACCCTGGGCAATCATCAGCAAGCGGTGGGCCAGGCGCGCTGGGGCTGGCATCAGGCTCAACTGTTCGAGGCTGATGAAGGTCAGGCGCAGTTTGTGGCTCATCAGCAATGCCAGTTGCCGCCAGTACACCGGCTGCTCGTCGAGCAACGCCAGCAACACGGCTTGCGGTATGTGCAATAGCGCGCAATGGCCAAGGCCGATCGCATCATGGGTACGCGGCTGACCGTCGAACAGACAGATTTCGCCGAACCAGTGGGACTGCTCCACCACGCTCAGCAACGCCTCCTTGCCCTGCTCGCTCACCGCCCCGATGCGCACCGATCCTTCGAGCACCGCGTATAACCCGCACGGCGGATCGCCGCGCTGGAACAGCCGCTGCCCCGGCAACAGGCGCCGGACCCGCGCGGCTGCCAGCAGACTATCCTGAAAGGGAACAGGTAGCTGGCTGAACCACTGGCCGCTCATCAGGCGTGGACGCCAGACCTGCATATCCATGAAAGCTCCTTGAGATTGTCGCCTGGCTGACAGAGCGGATGGTGTACCCGGGGCATGATCCATCACCCTACAGGAGGAAATAACAATGAAAAGCCTCGTCGACCATCTCAGTCAATACGCTAACTACCATCGTGACCCACGCAATATTGCCACCCACTTCGTCGGCATTCCGTTGATTGTAGTGGCGGTGACGGTATTGCTGTCCCGTCCGCAATGGGCCGGGGGCTGGCTGTCACCTGCGGTGCTGGTAGCGCTGGCGTCGGCGTGGTTTTACCTGCGTCTGGAACTGCGCCTCGGGGTGTTGATGACTGTGTTGCTCGGGCTGTGCCTTTGGGCAGGTCAAGTGCTGGCGCAGCAAAGCACGCTGGTCTGGCTGGCGAGCGGCGTTGGAATGTTTGTGGTCGGTTGGGCGATTCAGTTTGTCGGTCATTATTACGAAGGGCGCAAACCGGCATTCGTCGATGATGTGACGGGGTTGATTGTCGGGCCGTTGTTTGTGGTGGTGGAGCTGGCGTTTTTGCTGGGGTTGCGGCGGGAGTTGAAAAAGCAGATCGAGGCGCGGGCGGGGGGTGTGCGGGTCAATCCGAAAAAAGCGGCAGCGTAGACCGCTTTAAAGGATCGCAGCCTGCGGCAGCGCCTACAGGGGATTGGGTTGATCACAACATTGTGATCGACATAAATCCACCGTAGGAGCTGCCGAAGGCTGCGATCTTTTGATCTTAGATGTTGGCGACTTTCTGCCAGACCTTCGGCTTGAAGAACAGCGTCTCGCCCTTCACCAGGCCAGTCAGGCTGTCGTGATCCTTCACCACTTCCGCTTCGATCAAATCGCTCTGGCCTTCAACCTTCAACGTGACCCGAGTCGTCGCGCCCAATGGGCGGATATCCCGCACCTCGGCGGCGTGATGGTCTTCCAGTTCATGGCGCGACAGCGACACTTCGTGAGGCCGGAACAACACATGGTTGTCTTCACCCAGATGCAGACGGTTCGAGTCGCCGAGGAAGTGATAGACGAAATCGCTGGCCGGATTTTCGTAGACGTCGCCCGGTGAACCGATCTGCTCGATCACACCCTTGTTCATCACCACGATGCGGTCAGCGACTTCCATGGCTTCTTCCTGGTCATGGGTCACGAAGACCGAGGTCAGGTTGATGTCTTCGTGCAGCCGGGCGAGCCAGCGTCGCAGCTCCTTACGGACTTTGGCGTCGAGGGCGCCGAACGGCTCGTCGAGCAGCAGCACCTTCGGCTCTACCGCCAGGGCGCGGGCCAAGGCAATACGCTGACGCTGACCGCCGGACAGCTGTTCCGGGTAGCGATCCGCCAACCAGTCCAGTTGCACCATGTTAAGCAGCTCGTGGACTTTCACCGCGATCTGGCTCTCGCTGGGGCGCTGGTTTTTCGGTTTCATGCGCAGGCCGAACGCGACGTTGTCGAACACGGTCATGTGGCGGAACAGGGCGTAGTGCTGGAACACGAAGCCGACGTTGCGATCACGCACGTCATGGCCGGAAACGTCTTCACCGTGAAACACGATATTGCCCTGATCCGGTGTTTCCAGCCCGGCGATGATCCGCAGCAGTGTGGTCTTGCCACAACCGGACGGGCCGAGCAGCGCGACGAGTTCGCCGCTTTGAATGTCCAGGCTGATGTTGTCCAGCGCCTTGAACGCGTTGAAATTCTTGCTGACGTTACGCACTTCGATCGACATGACTTATTCCTCCGCGGCGCTGGCGCGCAGGCGGTTAATACGGTTTTCGCTCCACTGCTTGAGCAGCAGGATGAAGAGCGCCAGGATCAGCAACAGGCTCGCAACGGCAAACGCGGCGACGTGGTTGTACTCGTTGTAGAGGATCTCGACGTGCAACGGCAAGGTGTTGGTCACCCCGCGAATGTGCCCGGAAACCACTGACACAGCACCGAACTCACCCATGGCCCGCGCCGTACACAGCACCACACCGTAGATCAGGCCCCATTTGATATTGGGCACGGTGACGTGCCAGAACATCTGCCAGCCATTGGCTCCGAGCAGGCGCGCGGCCTCCTCTTCCTGGGTGCCTTGCTCCTGCATCAGCGGAATCAGCTCACGGGCCACGAACGGCACGGTGACGAAAATCGTCGCCAGCACGATGCCCGGCAAGGCGAAAACGATCTGGATGTCGTGGTCCTGCAACCATGGCCCGAACAAACCCTGGGCGCCGAACATCAGCACGTACACCAGACCGGCGATCACCGGCGACACCGAAAACGGCAGGTCGATCAGCGTGACGAGGATGCTTTTGCCGCGGAACGAGTACTTGCTCACGCACCACGCCGCACTGACGCCGAACACCAGGTTCAGCGGCACCGAAATCAGCACGGCGATCACCGTGAGTTTCAGGGCCGACAATGCATCCGGTTCAAAGATCGCGGTGAAGAACGCACCGATCCCGAGCTTCAGGCCCTGGGACACCACGATCACCAGCGGCAACAACAGGAACAGGGCAAAAATCAACCAGCCAAGGCCGATCAGCAGTCGCCGCGATGAGGCACTGCCACGGCGGGAGGCGTTCGAGGAAGCAGCAGCAATAGACGATTGGGACATGTGTGCGCCTCCTTATGGGGTTTCGATGCGCCGCTGCAGCAAGTTGATCAGCAGCAACAGGATGAAGGAAACCACCAGCATCAGTACACCAATGGAGGTAGCGCCGGTGTAATCGTACTGGTCAAGCTTGACCATGATCAGCAGCGGCAGAATCTCGGTTTTCATCGGCATGTTGCCGGCGATGAAAATCACCGATCCATACTCGCCAACCCCGCGGGCAAAGGCCAAGGCGAAGCCCGTCAACCAGGCTGGCAGCAAGGCAGGCACCAGGATATGGCGGAAAACCTGCAAGGGTTTCGCCCCGAGGCACGCCGCCGCCTCCTCCACTTCCCGGGGGATATCGGCCAATACTGGCTGTACTGTACGTACCACGAATGGAAGTGTAACGAAGGTCAATGCGAGGGTGATGCCGAGGGGGGTATACGCAATCTTGAACCCCAAGTCGGCCGCGAACTGCCCCACCCAGCCGTTGGGCGCGTAGAGCGCGGTCAACGCGATACCGGCAACGGCAGTGGGCAATGCGAACGGAAGATCGATCATCGCATCGATGATTTTTCGCCCCGGGAAGGTATAGCGCACCAACACCCAGGCCAGCAGCGTGCCGATGATGCCGTTGATGATTGCGGCACAGAGGGCGGTGCCGAAGCTCAGCTTCAACGCCGCCAGCACCCGGGGCGCCGAAATGATCGCCCAGAACTGCTCCCAGGTGAGTTGAGCGGCATGCACGAACATCGCCGCCAGTGGAATGAGCACAATCAGGCTGAGGTACACCAAGGTGTAGCCCAGCGTCAGCCCGAAGCCGGGTATGACGGGGGAGATACGACGCGACATATAAGTCCTTGGTTGAGAACGCGCAAAGCCCCGACGGTTAAATCAGGGCTCGTTTATGACTGGATGCAGGTTACTGCGCCTGGTAAATCTGGTCGAACACGCCACCGTCATTGAAGAATTTCGGTTGCGCGGCTTTCCAGCCGCCGAAGTCCTTGTCGATGGTCACCAGGTCCAGGGTCGGGAACTGTTTGGCGTACTTGGCTGCGACGTCCTTGTCACGTGGACGATAGAAGTTTTTCGCCGCGATTTCCTGGCCCGCAGGGCTGTACAGGTGTTTCAGATAGGCTTCAGCAATTTCGGTGTTACCCTTTTTCTCGGCGTTTTTGTCGACCACGGCCACCGGCGGTTCGGCGAGGATCGACAGCGAAGGCACCACGATCTCGAACTTGTCGGCGCCGCCCTCTTCTTTCAGCGCCAGGAAGGCTTCGTTTTCCCAGGCCAGCAACACGTCGCCCTGACCATTGTTGACGAAGGTGATGGTCGAGCCGCGAGCACCGGTATCGAGAACGGGAACGTGCTTGAACAGGGTCTGTACGTACTCCTTGGCCTTGGCTTCGTCACCGCCGTTGGCTTTCAGGCCATAGGCCCAGGCTGCCAAGAAGTTCCAGCGCGCACCGCCGGAGGTTTTCGGGTTCGGGGTGATGACTTCCACGCCGCTCTTGGTCAAATCGCCCCAATCCTTGATGCCCTTGGGATTGCCCTTGCGTACCAAAAACACGATGGTCGAGGTGTACGGCGTGCTTGCCTCTGGCAGACGCTTCTGCCAGTCGGCCGGCAGGGTCTTGCCGAGCTTGGCGATTTCATCGATGTCACCCGCCAGGGCCAGCGTCACCACGTCGGCGCGCAGGCCGTCGATCACCGCCCGGCCCTGTTTGCCCGAGCCACCATGAGACTGCTGGATTTTCACGTTGTCGTCCGGATGTGCTTTCTTCCAGAAACTGCTGAATTCGGCGTTGTAGTCCTGATACAGCTCACGAGTCGGGTCGTACGACACGTTGAGCAGCTCGTAATCCTTGGCAACCGCGGAACCAGCAAAAAGGGCACTGGCCAGGGCGGCCAAAGCGAAATGACGAATCGACGACATGGTGAAAGCTCCTGGAATTCTGTTGTGATGGCTTTTCTTATGGGTTTCTGAATCGCGGTTGCCGGTAAAAAGGTCGCAGCCCGCGGCAGCGCCCACACATATCCCCCGCAGGAGCTGCCGCAGGCTGCGATGTTTTGATCTTTTGTTTCAGCTCGGTTTGTTGCCCGGGTTCTGCAATCGGAATTTTTCCTTGCGTTCGATCTGAACCACCTGAGCGTTGTGCACAGTAATTTCAACTGCGCCAAACCGCAGATCGCGCAAGGCACTCTGGATCTCACGCAAGATGGTGGCTTCGTCTTGACCGTCAACGCTACGCAGGGATGCGCTCATGGTGCTGCTCCTTCGACTGAGAGGTTGCCTGGCAGTGGGCGGCACTGCTTGCGGCGTGAGACCAATAGTAGATAAGCGCAGATATTCTTAAAAAGACTATTTAAGAATGTTTATATAACTAAATTGATTGTCTGCACGTCCCCTGCAGGAGCTGGCTTGCCGGCGAAGGCGTCTTCATTGGCAAGCAAGGCTCAAGGCCGCCTTCACCGGCAAGCCGGTTCCTACAGGAGGGTGTGCATGCGGGGAATTTTTTGCGTCTAGCGGATTTCCGGCGCCCGCGTCCAGTCCAGCTGCCCAGGCGGAACCGGGCGCCCGAACCAATACCCCTGTCCCAGATCACAACCGTGCTCAAGCAGAAAACCCGCCTGCTCCACCTGCTCGATCCCTTCGGCATGCACCTGCATTCCCATGCTCTGCGCCAAGGCAATGATCACCCGCACAATCGCCGCGTCATCCTCATCCCACGGCAACCCGGCGACAAATCCCTGATCGATCTTCAGCTTCTGCACCGGTAAACGCTTGAGTCTCAGTAGCGATGAATAACCAGTACCGAAGTCATCGATGGCCAGCCGCACACCCAGCTCGCGCATTCGATGCATCTGCTCCAACGCCACTTCCGGGTCGTCCATCACCGCACTTTCGGTGACTTCCAGTTCCAGACAGGCCGGATCGAGCCCGGTTTCGTGCAGTACTTTGGCCACCTGCTGGAACAACTCGCGGCGAGCGAACAACCGCGACGAAACATTCACCGCGATAAACGACAACGCCACACCGGCCTGCAGCCACTGGCACATTTGCTGGCAAGCCTGGCGCATCACCCAGACATCGATTTGCGCGATCAACCCGGTGCGTTCGGCAATGGGAATGAATTCCGCCGGCGACACCAGCCCGCGCTGCGGATGCTCCCAACGCACCAGCGCTTCGACGCCTACCAGGCGACGGGTCCTGAGGTCGTGAACCGGCTGGTAATACACGCGCAATTCCTCCTGCTCCAACGCACGGCGCAGCTCGACTGCCGTCTCGACCCGTTGCTGGGCGTGGGCGGTCAACTCTTCGGTGTAAAGCGCGTAGCCATCGCGACCTGTACCTTTGGCCTTGAACAGTGCCGAGTCGGCGTTACGTAACAGCTGTTCGACACTCAAGGCATCGCCGGGGAACAGGCTGATACCGATGCTGGTATTGATGAACAACCGATGTCCGCCGATCAAGAACGGCTGTTTGAAGCCATCGATGATCCGCTGAGCCAGCGCCGCCGCCTGCATCAGCTGCACACAGCTCTCGGCCAGCACGGCAAACTCGTCGCCGCCCAGCCGCGCCAGGGTGATCCCCGGGCCGAACATGGCTTGCAAACGCTCGGCTACGGCTTTGAGTAGCTGATCTCCGATCGAGTGCCCGAGGCTGTCGTTGATCATCTTGAAATGATCCAGATCGATCAGCAGTAATGCACAACCACGTTTGTGGATCTGCGCCGAAGCCAGCGCCTGTTCGGTGCGGTCAGAGAACAGGAGGCGGTTGGGCAGACCGGTCAGCGGGTCGTGATGCGCCAAGTGCTTGAGCTCATGCTCTGAGTTCTTGATCGCACTGAGGTCGGAAAACACCGCCACGTACTGGCTGAGCTGCCCCTGATCGTCGTTAATGATGCGGATTGTCTGCCATTGCGGATAGATCTCGCCGCATTTGCGACGGTTCCAGATTTCCCCGCTCCACTCGCCGACGCTATTGAGTGTCGCGAACATCGCCTCGTAGAAGCTGGGTGGATGATGCCCCGACTTGAACATGCTCGGTCGCTGGCCAAGCACTTCCTCACGCGGGTAACCGGTGATTTCCATGAATGCCCGATTCACGTGAACAATCAGGCCGTTGCTATTGGTGACCAGCACCCCTTCGCGGGTGCAATCGAACACCGCGGCCGCCTGTCGCAAACGTTCCCGGTCCTCACTGCGCCCTTGCAACCTGGCGCCGCCCCCCAGGCAGCGAAACAAACGCGCACGGGCCAGGAAGATCAGCCCGGTGCTGAGCACGACCCAGGCGTAACCGTTGATCAGTTGCCATCGCTGTAGCGCCTCGAAGCTATCGAAGAAACTGCTCAATAACTGACCACTCAATTGCAGCCAGCCTATTGAAACCAGAAGGTAGAGCAGCGCTGCGCGTAAAGCAGCGCGAGAGGTAGCAGACATTCGGCCGTCCATGTCCCTTCGGAATGGTTGGGATTATAGGGCAAAGAAACATCCCGCCACTCTTATCTGAAAGGGTGACTGGTTTTATCTGTAGGCTCAGTGATAATGCAACGGCTGTTTTTTTCTTTATCGAGGGCCCAATAGCCTATGTGGTACGAAGGTTTTCTCGGCTTGTCGCCCTGGTCACTGGTGGCAGTCACCCTGCTGATGACCCACGTGACAATCGTCGGCGTCACGGTCTATCTGCATCGTTATTCAGCCCATCGCTCGCTCGAGCTCAATGCCGGCCTGAAACATTTCTTCCGTTTCTGGTTGTGGTTGACCACAGCCCAGAACACCCGTGAGTGGACCGCTATCCACCGCAAGCATCACGCCAAATGCGAAACCGAAGATGACCCGCACAGCCCGGTCGTCAAGGGGTTGTCCACCGTCCTGCGCAAAGGTGCAGAGCTGTACCGCGCCGAAGCGGAAAACCCCGAAACCCTGCGCATCTACGGCAAGAACTGCCCCGATGACTGGATCGAACGCAACCTGTATACCCGTTTCCCCCTGCTGGGCGTGGCGATCATGGGCGTTATCGACCTGCTGTTGTTCGGTACCATCGGCATCACCATCTGGGCGATCCAGATGATGTGGATCCCGGTCTGGGCTGCAGGCGTGGTCAATGGCCTGGGGCATGCCATCGGCTACCGCAACTTCGAATGCCGCGATGCGGCGACCAATCTGGTGCCATGGGGCATCCTGATCGGCGGCGAAGAACTGCATAACAACCATCACACCTACCCGAACTCGGCGAAATTGTCGGTGAAGAAGTGGGAATTCGATCTGGGCTGGGCATGGATACAAGTCTTCAGCTTCTTCCGTTTGGCCAAAGTCCAGCGCGTCGCTCCGATTGCCCATCGGGTCGAAGGTAAAGGCAACCTGGACATGGACACGGCCATGGCCATCCTCAACAACCGCTTCCAGATCATGGCCCAGTACCGCAAGCTGGTGATCGCTCCGCTGGTCAAGCAAGAGCTGGAAAAGGTCGATCACTCGGTCCGTCACCAGTTCCACCGGGCCAAACGCCTGCTCTCGCGGGAAACCAGCCTGCTGGATGAAAAGCACCACATGCGTATCCAGACCATGCTCGAACACAGTCAGGCGCTGAAGGTCATCTACGAGAAACGCCTGGCCTTGCAGCAGATCTGGGTCAAGACCAGCTCGAATGGTCACGACATGCTGGCTGCCATCAAGGATTGGGTACACGAAGCCGAAGCCAGCGGAATTCAATCGCTGCGCGAATTCGCCGACCAGTTGAAAACTTACTCCCTGCGCCCTGCAACAACCGCCTGACGGGTGAGGGAGCTTGCTCCCGCTCTGCAACAAGGCCGCCGCAAAGCCTGCTGACGCGTTTTAACGGATAAAACGCGTCAGCCATACCGCCTGGCGGGAGCAAGCTCTCTCGTCACGAAACGCGGGAACTTCATTTCAATTCCCCTATCTCAAAGACACTTCGCCATCCAGGCGGGCTTTGTGGTGGCCGCTTTCGAACCTCGAGCGGCACACGCCCTTTGAGACTTTGTATCGATGGTCAATAGAAGCCTACAAGACTCATCCCTCCCCCAGTGGCCCGAGGCCGCGCAAACCCTGATGGCGCTGCTACGAGCCCAAGGCGAAGTAGCGCGCTTGAGCGAACGCGAACAGCTGCTCAGTGCCCTGCTGACGAGCGTCAACGCCGTGCTTTGGGCATTCAACTGGGAAACCCGTCAGATGCTGTACGTGAGCCCCGCCTATGAGCGGATTTTCGGCCGCTCCGCCGACCTGTTACTGGCCGACTACAACCAGTGGCGCGACAGCATTTACCCCGACGACCTGGCCTATGCCGAGTGCAGCATGGCCCAAGTATTGAGCGATGGCGCCGTTGAAGACCGCGAGTACCGAATCATCGCCGCCGACGGCCAGGTTCGCTGGCTGAGTGACAAGTGCTTCATCAACCGTCTGGCCGAACCCGGGCAGCCGATGATCATCGTCGGAATCGCCGAAGACATTACCGCCAAGAAGCACTTGGAAACCGAGCTGCAACGCCTGGCAACCACAGATGGCCTGACCCAGAGCAGCAACCGTCGACACTTCTTCGACTGTGCCCACCGCGAGTTCGAACAGGCGCGAAAACAAGGCGAGCCGCTGGCATTCCTGCTGCTGGATATCGATGATTTCAAAGTGATCAATGACACCTATGGCCACCAGGTGGGCGATAGCGTTCTGCGACGGATCGCCGAGAGCGGTCGTGGTTCGTTGCGCCGCGCCGATGTATTCGGACGGATCGGCGGTGAGGAGTTCGCTGCGGTCTTCCCCGGTTGCGCACCGGACATGGCCATGCAAGTGGCCGAGCGCCTGCATCGGGAAATTCAGCGGTTGAGCTTTTGCCATGACGACCAGACATTCGGCATCACTATCAGCCAGGGCCTGACCAGTCTCACCGCCGAGGATGAAAACATCGATGCCCTGTTCGCCCGCGCCGATGCGGCGATGTACGAGGCTAAGCGCCAGGGCAAGAACCGCATCATCTCCGGCTGAACGGATCAACAAAAACCCTGTAGGAGCTGGCTTGCCAGCTCCTACAGGGGATTTGTGTCAGGTTTGCGCTTGGCGCAGACGCATCAATTCCGGCACGCCGATCTTGAGCAATCATGCCGTCCGGCCCTTCGCCAGCGCCTCAATGCCCTCCTCCCCGGTCAGCCGCGCCAACTGCGCAACCCTGTTCATCACCAGCGCTTCCCGGGAATAAATACCACCACCCAGCTCGTAGACCGCCGCAATCAACCCTCACAGCCGCGAAGGGTTTCGGGGACCAAAAAAAACCCGCCGAAGCGGGTTTTTTGTCGATCTGCTCACACTTTCATCAGAGCACTTTAAATCAAAGCTCCGAGAAGCACTCTTCGATGATTGCCAGACCTTTGTCCAGTTGCTCATCCGGTGAAGTCAGCGGTACCAGCACGCGCAGAACGTTGCCGTAAGTACCGCAGGACAGCAGGATCAGGCCCTTGTCGCGAGCCTTGGCCACGACAGCGGCGACCGCTGGAGCATTCGGTTTGTGGCTGTCGCCGTCGACGAACAGCTCGACCGCGATCATGGCGCCCAGGGCACGGACTTCGCCGATCACCGGGTATTTGGCCTGGATGGCCTTGAGGCCGGTGACCAGACGCTCGCCAACAGCCTTGCAGCGGTCCAGCAGGTGTTCTTCTTCGAACACTTCCATCACGGCCAGGGCCGCGGCGCACGCGATCGGGCTACCGGCGTAAGTGCCGCCCAGGCCACCTGG
>Ga0213829_1000352_pt1 | contig 46822 bp, 44 predicted proteins | sample MC6MC0896MG_FD_180665 | JGI IMG/M metagenome (GOLD analysis project Ga0213829, IMG submission 180665) | Enriched soil aggregate microbial communities from Iowa State University, Ames, United States - MC6-MC0896-MG | ecosystem: Environmental > Terrestrial > Soil > Unclassified | place: USA: Iowa... | reverse complement strand
AGGGGAATCACAAAATGAATTTCACCTAAATCGTCAGCAAGTTCTCCACCTTGGTCAATAATATCATCGGTATATTCAGGGGTTAAATGTCGAGCTATACGATTTTTCACTAAGCCTGCACCTGCACCAACGTAAACATTCGACAGTATACGAGAGAAGGTATTAGCTTGCAATGTGTAATAACTATAATTATTTTTTTGTTCCATAAACTGTCCCAAACGGACTTTTCCATTTATGTTTCCAGCGAAGTAGCGGTTTTCAAAATCACTATTGTATCCATTCCCGCCCAATGTACCCTTTTCACCATGTAGACCAACCGATATAAACGGACTAATGAGGTAATCGACTTCGCCATAAAAAGCGAATTTAGCTTCTACATTAGCCAGATCTGTTAAATTGTAGGCTACACCGGCACCGACGCCCACACTAATAGGTCTTGAAAATTGTGCCGAAACCGTCCCTATCATAAAACCTAAAATCCCTACTGATATACATAATAGTTTTTTTCTCATAGTGAGTTGATTAGTATTAAAAATATTACAATCATAACGGACCATAATCAAATTTATTATAAAATAAAACCCCAAGTCGAGTCTTCGACTTGGGGTTTTACAACAATAAGGTGAAAATCGGTTATACCATAGATCTATTTTATATTTAGTCGATCTTTAATATCTTGCCATACTTTTGCAAATCCTGTTTTCTTTTTGCCTTTATCTCCGTAACCATAACCGTAGCCGTAGCCATAACCATAGCCACGAGCAAAGTCAACATCGTTAACAACGGCCGCGAGATTTTTCAATTTACCGTCTACATAAAGCTCACGTGGCACTTGAAGGAGTCGTTTATCCAAGTAATTAACCCGCGACACATATAAGGTCAAGTCTGCATTATGTGCAATTAATAGTGTGTCCGTTACTAAACTTACCGGTGCAGTATCTACTAAAATATAATCATAGTGCTCGCGTGAGTATTTGATCACATCGTCAAAATGACCATTCATCAATAATTCTGCCGGATTTGGGGCTATATACCCTGAATATACGACGTCGAAATCATAGTTACCCGGCTTCTTAATAATAATATTATCCACGTCCATATCCGGATTGATCAAGAACTGTGTAATACCAACATTCGTGTGTTGCAAATGTGACAAGCCTAAATAATCCAAAACCTTTGGACTACGAATATCAGCTCCAATCAATAGCACTTTTTTTCCAGACATAGATAAAATCTGTGCTAAATTTGTGGTGACAAACGATTTTCCTTCACCAGAAATTGTCGATGTTACAAAAACCACCTTAGAAGCATCCTTCTTATCGGCACCAAACATAAAGTTCATATTGGTGCGTAAAATACGGAATGCCTCTGCTAGAGAAGAACGATCATTTAGGTGTACAATTGTATCTTCAGCTGTTGGTATCTCCCCAAGTACGGGAACTTTAACAATATCCTCAATATCCTTACGAGAATGAATTTTATTATCCAATAAGAATTTCAAATATAAAACACCAAATGGAATTACAAATCCCAATATCAAAGAACCCAAAAGCACGATAGACTTACGTGGAGCAACGGGTAAGCCATTGCCATAAGCCGCATCAATAATTTTTAAATTATCTGGTGTAGCCGCCGCTTTAACCTCACTTTCCTCTCGCTTCTGTAATAACAAGAGATAAAGCGATTCAACGATCTGTTGCTGACGTGATATTTTCTTAAATCCTTGTTCCTGATTTGGTATGGTATTAATACGGCCTCTTATCTCATTAGATTTTTGTTGAATACTGCTTAACGCTAATTGAGTAACTTTTCTATAGTTTTGAAGTGACTTCCGGATATTTTTATCATTTTCTACGATACTTTCGTTTAATGCTATTACAGCTGGATTTTGGTCTGAAGCAGATTTCAATAGATCATCACGTTCCAACACAAGCTGATTATATGCCGCAATAGAAGTAGTAATGGATGCGTCTTGCAATCCAATATTAGAAGGTAAAAGTTTACCTACTTCTTGTTTTTTCAGATAATCACTCATATGATCGACCAACTGCAATTGCGTACGAAATTCCAGCACCTTTTTATCATTATCCGCAGCATTATTTAAATATACCCCTGCTTCTGCAGCCATATCCACCATCGAATTGGCCGATTTAAACTCAGCTGCCTGCTCATCCGCACCAGACAAATCCTTAGAAATCAACACTAAGCGCTTGTTGATAAAATCGGAGGTAGCACGTGTCATCCGCATTTTATCGTTAGTCAAATCAGTATTATAAGTATCAATTAATGTATTTAAGATTAATTCAGCTTTCTTCCTATCAGTAGATCGCATTGTAAAATTAACCACATAAGACTGCATCTCCTTGCTGGGTGCAATATTAAGGCTACTAAGCACCCCATCAATAGCCCAATCCTTAGGAATAACTGTGATCTCGTAGTCGTCATCTTTAGATTTTATATTTCCCTTCCCACTTCCTTTCCGAAATATCACAGGCTTATTTCCGATATTAATAAGCCTATCAAAGGTCCCCGAGAATTTTTCACCGGATTTGATATCCGTAATTTGCAAGCTTTTATCATCCTTTACTTGAACTCTTATATTGAGTTTAGTTGTATCCTGGCCGCCTTGCGGTTGAATAATAAAAGGCATATCTTTTTCCAGAAATTCAGATGATCGAATATTCCCTCTTGAGGCATACATGATATTTAAATGATGCTCATCAACTACTTTACGCATTAAGCGACGGGAAGAAAGGACCTCGATTTGATCAGTCACAAAGGCAGCACGGCTCCCACCAAACCCCATACTACTACTTAACTCTGTAATTCCTGCCAGTTCTCCAGCCGATGCACTACGTTCATCCTTCAACAAGATTTTTGCTGTAGTATTATAACTTTTTTGTGCATAACGCAGATATACTACAGCTATACCCAGTGCAAGAACAACCGAGAGAACAAACCATTTCCAGTAATAAAGATATTGTTCAAACAGTTGTCTCAGATTGATTTCATCTTCCTGCTTATCCTTTATTTGTATCGGTTGTTTCATGAATTCTTTTTAACGGGTTAATACTGAAATTACGGTAATTAATAATCCGGCAATAGATACAATAATATTTGTATTTGCACCTAGCTTCGAGTTATTGATCTGTCCTTTATTTGGCTCTACATAGATGACATCATTTTGTGCCAAATAATAGTAGGGAGAATTTAAGATATCCTGCTGAGTAAGATCTAAACGGTGCATTGTCTTTTGCCCATCCATTTCCCGCACAAGTAAAACATTATTCCTCACTCCACGAATAGTCAAATCACCAGCCATGCCTAATGCTTCCAATACTGTCACACGCTCGGTCGGCATTACAAATGATCCTGGCTTGGCAACCTCGCCTAACACGGACACTCTGAAATTATTAAAGTTCATATTTACGCCGGGATCTTTGATATATTGGCTTAAGTCGGTTCGGATCTTCTCAATTGCTTCCATACGGGTTAAACCAGCAACATGTACTTTGCCCAACATCGGTAAGGTAATATCACCATTCTGATCTACCGTATAAGTCGGTCGTAATGCCATATCGGTTGCTTGTGTCATATTATTAGTTGACATTGTACTCACTGGGTTAAAAGGAGCCGTTACTTTTGGATCGGCAGCAGTGACAGCCAATGTCAAAATATCATTTACCTGAATCTTCGGAATATACTGTTCATATCGACTGCTAATCACAGATGAGTCCGGTTGTAAATAGACCATATTCTTCCGTGAGCCGCAAGAACCTAAAACCATTAGCACTAATACACACAGGGCCAATGGTAATCCATACTTTGAAAATAATCGCATGCGTTATTTATATTAAATTGATTTCGTATTCCAAGGACAAAAATATATTTTTTTAGTCAAAAAACCTTTCAAAATGACAATTTCAAAACAAATCGTCTTTGGTCTCATCAGACTAGCAACTTCTGTGCCTAAAATCTGTAATTTAGTTAATTTCTAGATTAACATGTTAGCCCTTCTATTCCCTTAAAATAATCTGAATCCCAAGTATGATCATCCAAGGGGGCGTGTACCAGTGGATAATCCGCATAGACCAACAGCTCACTATCCGCTTCCAACGCACGAAAAGCTGTGCCATAACCTGCCGGTATATGCAGCAGCTTCATTGCTTCAGCTTTTAATAATACTCTTTGAACAGGCAACATTGGATCAGGATTTTGCCAATCATCTATCTTAACGAGGTCAACAGCGAATACTCCCGAAAGTACGTAAAACCAGCGTTGCTCGATACGATGCGCTCTCCACCCCCTTATCAATGTGGTATTCGTGTTTTTAATCATATAGAAACGTTTGATCAAAGTCATATCAAAATCGTTTACAAATCGAATCTGTCCCCGCTCATCTTTGGCCCGTTCCCCTTGAATTGTTTTCAGCTCTTCCATCCTATTTTTGAACATATTTTTTTATAATAAAGGTCTTCACCATCAAGTAGATTACGCTCAGCCCAAACAACAACCCTACAGCAAAAATCAATTGTATCTGCATATTCCAATCAGTTATTTGGACTACCAGATAACCAATCCCAAACTGAATAGCACCGTACAAAAAGGACACCAATAATCTATTTATACCAGCCTCATTTCCCAAAAATTGATACAGGTGTGAGCGATGAGCTTCAAAAATATTCTCTCCAAGGTATAAACGACGAACAATCGTCCAAACAGCATCCACGCCATATACGGCTAAAAAAAGAATATAAATAAGATTGCCTGTTTTCAAAACTAAAGCCCCTAATGCAAACAAAAGGATATAGGCAATGGCGACAGAACCAACATCTCCAGCAAAACACTTCGCTTTTGTCCGAAAGTTGAAGAATGTAAATACCAATACTCCTAACATAGTATAAATTAGTAAGTCTTGCGCTATAAAACCAATCTGCTCATTTACCAACATCAACAAGCCTCCGACTGCCAGGCTATAGCAAGCAGTAATTCCATTGATGCCATCCATAAAATTGTACGCATTGATTACACCAACTACAATAATAAAACTAATCAGCAGGTAATACCATTGCATACTAAAAATCTGCAGCTGATAGGCCATCAAGAGTACCGAAGTAAAATGGATCAGTAGTCGAATTTTATTTGAAAGCGTAAAGATGTCATCTAAAAAAGACACCAGTGTCATCAGTGTAAGTCCCAGAAAGAACCAAGGGTACTGGAAACCCGATACTATAAAATAGATCAGGGCACCAAAATAGAATATAACGCCTCCACCACGCAATGTAATTGCAGAATGAGAAGAACGCTCGTTCGGTTTATCAATAATATTAAAACGATCCGCAATGCTAAAGTACAGCAGCTCTAATACAAACAGAATAATCAGTACAAAAATATAAGTCATTGAATTCATCAAAAGTTTCTAAAAAAAATCTATCTATAGTGTCGTAAATGATCTTATGGTTTTTTCCAATCCAGCTCTTGCTGAAAGCGGTAATTTATCTATTTCTAACGCCTGTTTAATCTTAAGATTCGAAACCAACAGATTGCTTGTCATTTTTTTTAGTCGTTTGCTATTTAATGGAATAGGCAAAAAGTCACCTATTTTAGCGATAGCCTTGACTATAGATTTGGGCAACGCGATATTCATCGTATTTTTTCTAGTCACCTCTTTAATAACAGCTATAATTTCTTTAGTGGAAATAGGCTCATCATCCGAAATATGATAAATTCCAGACCCCAAGGTCTCTTGTTTATCAATTATCTCCCGTACAAAATATATGAAATTGTCGATAGAAATAAAAGATCGTCTATTGTCAAAGGAAGATAATGGATAAGGGATTCCTTTCGAAATAAATTTGTAAAGCAGCCCAAGATTTCCCTTATCACCTGGTCCATGAACCATAGGAGGACGAAGAATAATTAATTTTTTATTTTCCGGAAGTTTTTGTTCTATCAGCCACTGTTCAGCCTCCCGTTTTGATTTTCCGTACCATGACAAAGGATTACATTTATCTGTTTCAACTAAAGGTTTGAACGATTCAAACTCTTCCACTGCCGCTAAAGAGCTTATATGAACTAAAAGATTTGCCGATGAATTTAAAAAAGCTTCGAACACCTCCTTAGCAAGGGTCACATTCGCATAATAATAATCACCTTCTATTACACCTCCTTTGTGATCATGAGCCTTACCAACCAAATTCACCCATGTTCTAGCCTCATTTATATGCGATCTCCAATCTTCAGAACGAAGCGATAAACTGGTACCATCGGGTAAACTACGCAACAGACTTTTCCCGATAAAGCCTGATCCTCCAATAATAAGAGAACTATAATCTTTCATCCTCGAGAAGTTTTGAGTACAATTTAAGTTGATTCTCCCAAATTGTATGAGATGAAAAGTTTTCTACAACCCACCGTCTCCCTTTAAGTCCATGCTCCTTAGCCAACGAAGGATTGGAAACATAGGTTACCATTCTTGTATATAATTCTTGCTCAGATGAAACCAAATATCCTGATATCCCATTGTTAACGGCATCCTTACACCCAGGAATATTATTCGCTATTACTGGAACTTCCATCGCCGAAGCTTCAATTAATATATTACCAAATCCTTCCCTTTTTGAGAAAAGTACCAATAAATCAATAGCCTCATAAACAGCCTTGACGTCTTGTCTATAATTTTCAATAATTACATGAGGGTGAGCTCTCATTTCATTTTGTAAATCCGCAGAAATAGCATCTTCTTCTTCAAAACGGCCCACTAAAAGCAATTTAGCATCCGGATACTCCTGAACAATTTTTTTGAAACAGAAGAATAGTTCAGGTATACCTTTATCATTATTAAAACGACCGACATACGAGATAACAAAACTATTATTAGGTATACCTAACCTATCTCTCTCCAATTTTCCAACGCCAATATTTCCTCTTGTAAATTTATCAATGGAGACTCCGTTACTACTGCCTTTTCCAAGCACCACACTCTTCCCATACTGTAACAGTCCCTCGGCTACTGCATGTTCCCTCAATGAAGGACTAATTGGCACCACACAAGTTGCTAAGCTACAAGTGAGTTTCTCCATAAATCTTACGACTTTCTTTTTTAGCCCCAACAAAGTCTCAGAACGAAGCCCTCGTAAAGTAAAAATAACATGTTTATGTCCTATACATTTGGCCGCGAGACAGACCAATAACCCTGCCTTAGGCGTACCTGCATTAATTATGTCTGACTTTAAGTGCCTTAAAATAGAAATTAACTGTAATGTACATCGTACATCAGCCCATGGAGACACTTCTCTTTTAAAATTTACTGGAATTAACACCGCTCCTTCACGAGCGCACAACGCTTCTATCTCATCACCTGGAGCAGATATAATAAAGACATTATAGCCATTTTGTTTCATAAACAACGCTTGTCCTTCTAAAAACTTGGCTCCCAGTGAGTGTGTGCACGTTAATATTAAATTCTTCCGATCCTTCACCTTAAAATATTAAACAATATAAATACTTAAATTTAGAGCCACTTTATAACTTTTCTCTCTTATTCATTTCGTTATAAAAATCTCTTCTCTTCTTATGTAGATTTTCTATTGCATAGGGCTTTGCTTTCTCTAAACTTAATTCAGCCTCTTTAAATAAGGTAGATCTGTCATTAAATAATTGCCTAATATGGATACTCAATTGTTTAAAATCACCCTTTTTATGAACAAACACATCCGAAACGATATCTGGAATACCACCAACATTGCTACCTATCACTGGGCATCCCATTGCCATAGCCTCAATTGTTGCCCTGGGCATACCTTCGGTCAAAGAAGGTTGAACATATAAAGAGAGACTCTTTAAATATGCATTGATTTCAGCGCCAGGTTCCAAAGCTCCCGTAAATACAATATTATCTAACAGATCCAACTGTTTTGCTATTTGAAGCACCCACTCATAGTCCCCCTTGCCAACAAAAGATATTTTTATCCTACTCTTAATCTCATTATCCAAAAGATTTATTGCTCGTAAAAGAAGATCCTGTCCTTTATAACGAGCCTCAAAACTCCCTATAACTCCCAAATGCAGAAATGCAGCATTAAATCTTTTCATGTCCAATTCATCACCATTCAAAATATGGTTTATAATGACATCAGAAAGCGAAACAGTACATGCAGCTTGATTTGCGGGATAATCTTTTTGCAATTTATTCTCTGTAACATACGTAACATAATCTGCTCTTTTTACGGCTTCTTTGTTTTCAAATTCAAAAACAGGAGCGGCCAAAAGACCAAGAAAAGACCCATGAGTTCCTAAAGCTTCTCTCGCATTACCCACTTGTTCTACCCAGACTGGTTTATCTATCCTTTTAGCTTCATTTCCAGCAACAAATCCCAACACGCTTGGTAACCTAGTGAGAACAATATCTGCCTCGGCAATTAAGGACTTTACTTCTTTCCTCAATTTACCCATATTTCTAAAAAGCGTTACAACGGAACGATAATTTTCTGTTAAATAAAATTGCACCTTGGGATTCCCTGATGTGATACTATTTTTTGAACGGATTGAGGTCGATAACCTCCCGAAAACTACTATTTCATCAAAATTTTGTAGATAATTGTCCCACAGACTAAAAGGAAAACTCCCACCTGTATATACCACTCCATCACTATCTCTATAGAACGGGTGGTCGTGTACAAACAATAATTTCATTTAATTAAGATATTATAAAATTCATTAAATCGATTCTTGTAATTAAATTTATCCATAGTTCTTTCTTTGAGGTCTTCGTTCCTAACCTTTCCTTTCAGATAGATCATTTCCAATCCTCTAAAAAAACCCTCGGTGTCATCTGGTGCAAACAATAAGGAATCCATATCGACGGTCTCTTTAATTGGCTCAATATCAGAAGCTACAAAAGGAAGACCCATAATCATAGCTTCTATCAACGCATTGGGCTGCCCCTCTGTTATGGATGGAAATATATAAGCATCCATAGTGTTTAAAAAGCAAGGAATATCTCTTCGATTTTCAAACAGTAAAATACGATTAGCGACACCTTTCGAGTTTATAACGCCATTTAAGTTTTCCTTCACACCATTTCCGCATAGAATAAAATAAATATCAGAATATTTGGCGAGTAATTTATCAGCGACCTCAATAATCACATTGTGGTTTTTAGCATAATTAAACCGCCCTGTATGACCTATTACAAATACCTTATCAGGTATCCCTAATTCTTCTCGAAGATTTACAGTTCCTATTTCAAATTTGGATGCATCAATGCCATTATAAATCACATGAAAGCGATCATCAACAACATAATCTTTATAAAAGTAATCAAAAGCAGCTTTAGAATTAGATAGAATGTAAGTCGCATTATTATATGTTAACTTTTTGACCCAATTATTATAGCATACCTTTATGAAACTTGTTTTAAAATGATCTGCCGCACCTCTATAAAACACGGTCCTGTTCTTCACTCCAGCATATTTTCCAACAAGAAGGGGAAGACCTGCAAAATTTCCCGTAAAATCACAGATAACATCGTATTTTCCTTTTTCTAAATATGTTTTTAGAGCGAGATAAGAAGATATATTAAAATAACCCAATTTCCTCTTAGTTATCCTAACATTTGGCAATTTCAGATAATCAGATTCCAATTGCCCTCCGCGTCCCGATTTACAATAAACTTCCACTTCAGCAAACTCTTCCACCTTATATTGAAGAAAACGCAGTAAATAATTCTCCAGCCCTCCACTGTCTAAATTAGTAACAAAGAATAACACACTCTTCATATTTCTATTTCAATATTACACTTTTACTATCTATCAGATCCTCTCCCTGTTTCCTTATTTTCATCTCAAGAGATTTTCGGTTAATATGAATTCCATCAGCTTTATTATTTGTACTGATAACCTTAAAATTCACCTTATTAAGGTCACCCCACTTAAAGGGATATTTAGCGTTTGAACTCCAATTAGAGTTACTGACATTAATATTTGCTTTTGCAAGGCCTTTCTTCATAGAAGAAATACGAAATCCTATCCCCGAATCGCTATCTGAATGATTAATAACAGTTATATTTGATTCTTTTTTATATAAATCGTTTAGATTCACCAGATAAAGTAAAATACCCTCATTAAAGTTATTGACAGTTTTAATATTTTTCAAGTAAATATCACTAACCTCTGCACTATTATTGTTAGGCTCTATATCTATTCCGCTCATAGGTTTTGTTCCATAGGTATTAGAAATCAAAACACCATCCACGATAATATTCCGACCGCTTACGATAGAAAGCCCATTTCTTCGATTGTAATCTAAAGTCCCGCCTTTGATTGTGATATCTCGGCTTAATATCCTACCATCCAAACCTATATAAATTCCGTCTCCCCAACAATTTTTAACAATTGGATTAAAAACAGTAATTCCAATAGAACTTGTAATATTTATGCCCATACCCCACTCTCCGCCTGAACCTTTATGTTTATCACGTTCTCCTATAATTTTGGGGTTGTATAAACGAACGTTCTGTACTTGATTAAGGCATAAACCGCAATATTTCTCAGAACCGTTTGGTATAATCCGTAATTCAGAGAGCCGATCAAAATAAATAACGCTATTTGAACGAACTTTCAAGCCACTTAAGTTAATTGATACAGGAAAATTGGGCATTCTAATATACCTATATTTATCAAAGTAGCTTTGGATTAAGGCTGTTTGATCCAGTCCAAGCGAATTTTTTAGTTTTCCCGATAAATCTAAAAAAGAGTCTCTATTATCTAGCGTATTAAAAGCTATAAATTTATTACTTTCATTTGTCTGTTTATATGAAAATGTACGATTCGACTTCTGGCCAAAAACACTATAAGTGAGCTGTAGCATTATCATTACTGTGATAACTATTTTTGCTTTCATTTTTTAAAAATATTAAACCACCATAGAAAATTAATAAATAATATATGATATGAACATTAGGTCTATGATAAATTGTGAGAAGAAATGCTATAAGAAATACAAAAGATTTCTTTGAGAAACTCTTCTCTTTGTAAAAGATAGAGAAAAGAATAGATAAATATAAAAAAAGACCTATAATTCCATTATTATAAACAATAGTCGTCCAAGAAGATACTCCGCCCACTACTCCGATATTCGAGTGAGCTCCCTTCCCTTTTCCAAAAACAACATCGCTTGTAGATAAGAATTCATCATATAATTTGTCATAAACTGCATTAGTTCGATTATCTTCTATTCCCCCTGATTCTGAAATATTAATTCTATTAAGGATTCTCTCTTCCAGAATGTTTCCAAAAATCAAAGATAATATTACAAATACTGGTAATACATAAAATATCATCTGCTTTCCTCCCCGTGTAAGAACAAAAAACAATGTTAATGTAATATAAGCCGCTAATGAAAAACTTAAAATAGTTGCTGCTAAAAGTGGGTACAAGAATTTATATCGTTTAAAACTAAAGTCAAATGCGCATAGAATTAGTGCAGAGACCGTCCCTATAAAGCCTGGTTCATTTAGAATCGAATAAAAACGATGAAAACCTGTCCCCAAATAAAGAGGGGTCAGCATCTCGTGTGTTTGAAAAACATTTGCAAAATATTGATAGTAGGTTCTTCCATCCGGAGCGACAAGATCGCCATTAAAGCCTATAACACCAGCCCAACGCAATAAATAAGTAAAAATACTAATGAAACATATACCACTTAAAATTTTGGCAAAGACAAATAGACCTCCGATTTTATATCTTCGAGAAAACAATGGGATTATGATAGAAGCAGTCACTAATGAATCAAGAACCGTTCCTGTGTAGTTAAATCCAACGAGAGAAGAATATACAATAAAACCTAAAATCGAAAAAAGTACAAAATCGATCACAATTGTCTTCTGAGTCCACAGTTGAGTCAAAAGCGCGCTAAATATAAAAATATATGCCAATGAAGTAAATACAAAAGTATTTCCCCAAGAAAAAGATGGATACATAAAAAGGACTGCGGAAACAGCCAAAAAAGCTTGGCCTAGATTTTCTATATTAATATTCTTCATTATATTTAATTAATAAAGTCCAATATATTTCGATTTCTATACGTTTTGTTTTCAATAATTGACTTTTTTCATGCCGGCCTATATTTTTTATAAAAATATTTCATTTTATACAGCAAATCATTTTTGAAAGCATTTCGCCAATCTTCTCTAGTCTCCCTTTCATCGATAAAAATATTATTAGTTTCTATAAATGTCAAAACGGTTGAAATATACAATAATTTCTCCTCATATACATAGCTCCCGTTAATTGGATAATTTTTACAATTTTTTATAAGGCTCATTACACTTTTGAAGTTGAAGAGCTTTTCAGTAATATCTCTATTCTTCTTAAGATTATCTTCTATATTTGGAAGAAAAGACTCCCTAATCATTTTACCATAACTGTGGTGTTGTTTTTTAAATTGATCGGGACTTCCAACATTCTCAGGATAACGTAAGCCTGTCCGTGCCCATGGAATCTCCAATAACTGTGGGCAAAAATCTTCCAATAAGCACCTATAGATCAAATCGGTACGAACATCAGGAGAAAGTGACCAGATATATCCGAAAACTTCTGGAGAAGAAAACATTTGGTACAATGGGACTGTTCTGTTAATAACATTCATACAAGAATTTAACATCCGTCGCATATAATGAAGCTGAAGATCTTGTTCTACTTGCTGATACAGCTTTTCCGCAGGAAATTTCTCATGGTAAAAATCTATATCAACATGAACATCCTTTTCGGCAGATATAAATAGATCTTTTTTCAACAAGCCTCCGAAATTACTTAAACTTTCATGAAGAGGGTTCAAATCTTTCACCTTGGTTCCAGAGTATTCTCCACGTCCAATACTATCTCCAAAACTACCCGCTATAACACAATTCAAATTGATTTCTTTTGTAACTTGTGACATAGCGTGTAAATGAATAGGTGTAAATTCACATCCACTTTCAATACACAAATCGATATTTTCTTTCATTTGATCTACATCCACTACTAAATGCTTCCATTCCCAACCAAATAATTTCGATATCCTTTTAGCATATACTACGTCCCGACTGCTTTCCATACCCCATGTCATCGCAGTCACGCTTTTTCCTGTAACTTTTTGTTCTTTAATAACATTATTAAGTACAGCAGCCACGATTCTACTGTCCATTCCTCCAGTAAGAAGAATCCCAATATGTTGGTGACAGGCAATATAGGACAATAATTCAGCTTCCAACAAAGAATAAAACTTATTCGATATTTCTATTTCATCCACAATAAGTTCATCATGTTTAGGCACATCAAAGAACTGCCACTCATTATAATTTCCATTGGGTTTCGCCATCCAAGGAGTTTTTTTAATCTGCTTAATTAACGTTCTATCTCCAAAAGGGAAACCATTACTCAAGACCTGAAGTAAAGCAGCAGAATCCAGAGTAGGTTTATTAATAGAATTTAATAAGGTTCTTTGGTCATCATTAATAACAAACTTATTGTTTTCCAACACATAATATGGATTATGAAAACCTAAATAATTATAATATTTGAATTTGTCCATTATCAATTACAACACTTGATATAATCAATTACTTCAACTTTCTGCCTCCGAAAGCTCCATTTTTTTTTATATTCACTAATAACTCTATCTTCCAAAGAGTTTATGAATAAATTTCTAGAGATATTTTTATATCTTTTCTTAAAGGTATGAGTCTGTCTGAGAAAAGAGCAATTTAAATAGAGTTTCTCAACTAGTTCTCTAATTTGACTTTTCATTATTTATTTTAATAAAATTTAACATTAATAGTCTATATAAAGTACGTAGGGCATTTTTATAATCAGATCGAAGGATAAACGCCTTAAAGCCATCTGTGAGTAATTTATTATAATATTTTTTTTCAGTCTTACGGTCGAATCTTTCAATCCTCAAATGAAAATCGGCATATAGACTTTTACTATAATTATATCTTGACTTTGTCAACTTATTTTCAGAATCCTGCACATACACACCTGTGACTCTATTTGACCTGATAAATCTATATAATCTACCTATTCTAATCCATAGATCCAAATCCTCTCCTCGGTTTATATCTGTTCTAAAAATTCCAACTTTTTTAAAAACATCTTTATTAATTACTACTACCGAAGTCCAGAAGAAATATTCTTTAATTGCTTCTTGAAAATAGTCCTCAATCACAACTACAGAATTATTTTTATTGACGAGAGACAGATTTTCAGTACTTCTTATAAATGAGGTGCAAAAAACTTTGTCTTTTGGAAAATCTAAAATCATTCTAAACACAGTATCCAAATGACTCTCCATCCACAGATCGTCACCATCTAGAAAACAAACCCATTCAAATTTCGATTCTTCTATACCACGATTTCGAGCACTAGATACTCCTCCATTTTGCTTGTCAATTATACGGATCCGCGGATCTCTTATGCTTTTCACTACCTTTAAGCTATTATCAGTGGATCCATCATTAACAATAATGATCTCAAAATTTTGAAAAGATTGAGATAATACCGATGATAATGTATTTTCAATGCTAAGCTCTTTATTATACAAAGGAATAACGACTGAGAACATAAATTATCTTTTATAAACTAATTCTACCATAGAATTTACTTGCTCTTTATTTAACACTATCTTAAAGCTTAATACTAAACATATCAACCCTAAAATAGCCACTATACTCAAACTAAAAAAAACATTCAAAGAAATTAAATAGGGGCTTAGAAAATAGCCAATAGCCGACACGAGAACTAAAACCATAAAAATCTTTAATGAATTTATGATAACAATATTGTAGGTATTTTCATATATATTGCCAAAAACTAAGCCATTCAGAAAGTAACTTTGTGCAATACCAAAAATTAAACACACAAGTAGAATGGACACAATAGTCGTCGATTCGGTATTACCATAGTTGGCTATTAACCAAACTACGCCTAAATTTAGCCCTCCTAACAGTAATGTCCAAATCGCAGGTACGCGAACGCGATTCCATGCCCTAGATGCAAAAGCAAATACTCCGGCGGCGGAATAAAATGGCACTAAAAACAGCTTCAGATACAACCATTGGTTATACGATGAAAAATCAGGTCCCAACCACACTTTAAGTATAATAGGAGAAAATCCACAAATAATACCTATCATCACTGCTACCATAACACCGACACTCACAGAACGGTCTAAAGTCATCTTCCTTACAGTATCATGATCTTCTCTAGAATATGCCTGTAAGATAAGTGGACCAAATAAACTTCCGATAACTGTAGATATAACCATTGTATAGGTCCCCAACTCTGTAAATGCACCGAGTATACCGGATTCTTTTGTGGACCAAAACTTATTTACAATGATGTTATCTATACGGTACAACATTGTATCACCCAACTGCTGTACAATTACCCACGAAGCCATTGCGGACATTAATCCTAAACTAGCCTTATCAAATAATTTAATATTAACACTTACCGAACCTTTTGTAAAACGGAAAAACGCATAAATACTAAAAATAAGAATGACAAATTCTGTTAAGAAATTTGCCATGCCGACATAAGCAATATCTTTATTTAAGCATGTAAATAACAAAACCACAAACCCTAGCTTTAAAGAAATACGAAATATCTTAATGATATTCATATAGTCAAGTCTGTTATAAGCATAGAGGGTAATATTAAAGACGCTACTTATCAATGACACTCCAAAGGAAATCAGAGTAAACAGAAATAACAACTTCGCAGACGCTACTAAATTGTTGGGAATTGTAAAAACAGCGTCTATATGCTGAACCAGATAATAAAGGGGCGGTGTTAAAATTACAACAATCCCGCCAACAACGACCAATGAAGTACTTATATATTTTGAAGCTTCTTCTAAATCATTACGCTGTAGTGCTATCGAGTAAAATCTCGTCAATGCACTTGTCAGTGAGCCAGTCAATACACTTACGTATTGATTAATGATAAGTGCCAAGGGTACAACACCATAAGCTATTAACCCAAGGCTCTTAACCAAATAGGGGGTATAAATTATACCTACCCCCACGTTAGCAACAAGGCTCAATATATTAAAAAGCAGGTTTTTCTTGACCTGACCTTGCTCACTCATTGCTTACAGTTTAGCATCAGCAACATCAAGAATACCTTTCACATCGTAGATAATAGCATTATCTTTTCTTAAGGCATCTAAATCCACCTTAGTAAAATCATTGTGTGCTACACCTAAAACTATGGCATCATATTTAGTGACAGGCAAAGCTGTTACACTTTCAATTCCATATTCATGTTTGACCTCAGCCGGGTTAGCCCAGGGATCGAATGTAGTCACTTTAACACCATAATCTTCTAGGGCTGCAATTACATCAACAATCTTCGTATTACGAACGTCAGGACAGTTCTCCTTAAATGTCACGCCAAGCATCAATACTTCCGAATCGTTTACATTAATTCCCTTTTTAATCATTGTTTTAATGACCTGAGAAGCAACATATTCTCCCATAGAGTCGTTCAAACGGCGGCCTGCCAAGATAATCTCTGGGTGATAGCCATGCTCCTGCGCCTTTTGAGCAAGATAATATGGATCGACACCAATACAGTGACCACCAACCAATCCTGGTTTAAACGGTAAAAAATTCCATTTGGTACCTGCTGCTTCCAATACAGCATGTGTGTCAATATTTAAGATATTAAAGATCTTAGCTAATTCATTGACAAATGCTATATTGATATCACGTTGCGAATTTTCAATTACTTTAGCAGCTTCAGCAACTTTAATACATGGTGCCAAGTGGGTACCAGCCGTGATGACTTCTTTGTAAACCGCATCAACTTCCACTCCAATTTCAGGCGTAGAACCCGAAGTTACTTTTAATATTTTCTCAACTGTATGTTCTTTGTCACCCGGATTAATACGTTCTGGTGAATAACCCGCGAAGAAATCTTCATTAAATTTCAGTCCTGATATTTTCTCCAACACCGGAATGCATTCTTCTTCTGTAACGCCGGGATATACCGTAGATTCGTAAACAACAATATCACCTTTCTTTAAAACCTTACCTACAGTTTCTGATGCCTTATATAAAGGAGTCAGGTCTGGTCGGTTATTTTTATCTACTGGAGTAGGTACAGTTATCACATAAAAATTCGCATTTTCAATATCGGTCAGTTGATTTGAGCAAAACAATCCATTCATATTTGTGTTAAAAGGATTTTCGTCAATCAATACTGCCTGTAAAATATTATCTTCCACTTCCAAGGTTAGATCCTTTCCTAAACGCAATTCATCGATTCGTTTTTGATTGATATCGAAACCCAACACTTGAAACTTGGTAGCAAACAATCTTGCTAACGGGAGGCCAACATAGCCCAATCCGATTACAGCTATTTTTTTCATATAATTTTAAAATTTAAGTCTAAAAATCCCATCTATTATTAATGTATTTACCAGGATTATCATAATTTAAAACTTTTGCAGGAACTCCCGCCACTGTAGAATTTTCTGGCACATCTTTGACAACAACAGCACCAGCACCAATCGAAGAATTATCAGAGATTTTAACATCATTAACGATACAAACCGAAGGTCCGATATAGACATTGTCACCTATCTCCGCTGCTTTCCCATGAGCACCAATCGTCGTAAATTGGCTCAAATTAACATTATTACCAATTTTAGCAGTTTGATTTATTATTATACCAATACCGTGACCGATATACAACCCATAGCCAACATATAATGGCACTGGTATTTGAAGTCCGTATTTCTTAGACATTCTCCAATGTTTATATTTGGCTAGTGGATACAACCAACTCTTCACTTTCGCTAATCTCCACCAGAAGGTATAAACAAAGCAATGATTTCGCACCAAAACAACCTCCCCAATGATTTTCAAAATAGAAGGAGACTTTCCATACCGAGTATAATCGCTTTTAATATATTCCCAGCATTTTTGATAATTTTGATAGTGCCTCATTATTTTATTTTAAATTATCCCAATACCATGATACAGCCTCTTTCAATCCATCGCGAATGACATGTGTAGGTTCGTATCCCAATAACTGACGAGCCTTATCAATCGACGCCAAAGAATGCGGAATATCACCTTGTCTATTAGGGCCATGAACAATTTCTACCTTTGCAATCTCTTTGTCATACTCAGTCAAAAATTCCTTTAGATAACCGACCAATTGATTTAAGGTTGTACGATCGCCGACAGCAGTATTGTAAACCGTATTAACAGCAGCAGCATTATCCGTTGTCATTGCACGCTCATTCATCTGAATCACATTATCAATGTAGGTAAAGTCACGTGAATAATCTCCTGTCCCATTGATTACCGGGCTTTCATGCTCCATAAACTTCTTTACAAATAATGGAATAACTGCGGCATAGGCTCCATTTGGATCCTGACGGCGACCAAATACATTAAAGTAGCGAAGACCAATCGTCTCTAAGCCATAGGTCTTGGAAAAGATATCCGCATATAATTCATTGACGTATTTTGTAATCGCATAAGGTGACAATGGCTTACCAATGATATCTTCCACTTTTGGAAGATTTTCTGAATCACCATAGGTAGAAGACGATGCCGCATAAATAAAGCGCTTGACACCTGCATCACGAGCAGCTACGAGCATATTTAAAAAACCAGTTACGTTGACCTCGTTGGACGTTTGCGGATCCTTGATTGAACGCGGTACCGATCCCAATGCTGCCTGATGTAAAACATAGTCAACACCCGAAACTGCTTTTTGACAATCCGCATTATTACGGATATCCCCTTCAATCAGCGTGAAATCTGGATTATTAGCGTGTTGCTCGATATTATGGCGATGGCCAGTTGCAAAGTTGTCCAAGACCACAACCTGATGCCCTTTACCTAAAAAATGCTCTACGAGATTGGACCCTATAAATCCGGCCCCGCCAGTAATTAATATTTTACTCATCTTATTGAAAGTAATTATATAGTGGAACTATTTGTATACAAGCTTATATAACGTTGTTCTTCTGTCCGTTTTTCAAAAGAAAGATTTACTTTCTTAGTCAATTTTTTGCCAACCTTGTCCGCTAACTGCAATAAATATGCCTGATTTATATTTTCCCCTAAAATTAACACATCTATTTCGCTAGAATCTACTCCCGCAGCATAGTCACCCAACAGTCCAACTTCCTGAATATCTCCTGATTTCTGTAGGATATACTCCACGATTTCATCAATCCCTAAGTAGGTATGAATTAATTTTTGAAGAGGCTTAAATAAGGAGTGAGAAGTATTGGCCCTGTACAAAATTTTGTTTTTGGATGTGTTTTTTTCCAAATACCCTGCTTCCGAAAGTTGATTAAGTTCCTTACGTATAGCATTGGTCGATTCCCGAAACTCATCCGCTAGACCGCGCAAATGCCCCTGACTGCTCGCAGAGACAAAAAACTTAATCAGCAATTTGAGCCGGGTTTTGGAAGTAATTAACGAGTCCAACATCGGTTTAGCATTAATGAGTAACAAAAGTACTCAATACAAATCAGCTATGCAAATGAATAAATTGTTAAATAATAAATATCCGTCACATATATGCGCTCGTTCCTTTCTAAACAGCTTATTGACAGGGCCTAAAACGTAGAATTCACGTGGAACATTAGACTGGATGGATGCTATACTGCTGCATCTAGGCTTCAGCTTTTTGATAAAGATCCGAAATCGGCAAAGTTGCCGTGAATGATTCCGATCCATTTTGTTCAAAATTCAACACACCTGAGATAGTTACCCGTCCACCGGTTAAGTCTTCAATCTTTGCTGTCCGCCTATTGACCTTAAAGCGAACGGAAACATCAGACTTGGTATTGTCTTTCCGTTCAAATGGAATAACCAAAATCTGCTCAAGGTTAACATCCAGCGCGGAATGTAATGGCTTCACTTTTCGAATAACAATATTCTTTAGCCGGTCATCGTTGCGCTCGGCTTTGAAGACAAACACCCCGCTTCTGGCATTTCTATCTCCACTGTACTGCCCAGGACGTTCCTGAAACATATAACTCACAGTCATTCCAACGCTTTTGTTAAATCGCTGTTCCTGCCGCTTCTTCTGCCAGAATAAATATCCACCTAAAAATAAAATAGTAAGTATGGCTATGGTCATCATATCAATATGTTGGTTAAAATTAAATGACTTAAGTGCTGCGCACATCGGTGCTATTAAACAAAACCAAATATCTGATATTAGGATTAATTCAACGTTAAATCGACAGGGACAAATAGGGGACAATTGAGAATGCACTCCAAAACAGCAACATACAGACATTAACTTTATGTTAACAAAGTAGTTTTAGGAAATAAGATTTAATAACAAGGACAACGTAAAAAACAAATGCGCCCGCTCATCATATAATCAGGCGCATTTGTTTGTCAACTAGTCAATCAATTTGGATTGATGACGCTCTAAGGTATTATATATTTTTTTGACGTCCTGCGACTTTTCTTTTTGCAGTACAAGAATGGCATCTTTGGTATGAACAAGTATACTATCTTTTAAACCAACAAAGGCGGTATAGACGTCTGTACCAATCACCATATTCCCATTTTCATCCACAGGGTGTCCTGTCTGCTTCAGATAATCATACATGGACTCAAAAGATCCGAGATCAGACCATTGAAAACTTGTGGCAACTACACGGATTTTTTTTGACCGTTCCATCACGGCATAATCAATGGAAATGGATGGAATTTCTTTTGACAGAGTCAAGTCAAGCTCGCCATCCAGCCGATGCTGCCAGGCATTAAATGCTGTTGCATATACCTTGGGTTCGAAATTCTGTAATTCGCTCAGGAAAGTGTCTGCACGAAAACAGAACATTCCCGAATTCCAGAGAAAATTGCCACGCTCAATAAAATCTTCTGCTGTATCTTGATTTGGCTTCTCCCGAAAAGATAATACCTTATCATCCTTGTATTCAATATAACCATATCCTGTCTCGGGTCGTATCGGCTGTATACCAAAGGTCACGATATAACCCTTGTTTGCTTTTTCTATCCCTGCTTGAATGGCTTTTGCATAGGCCTCATCGCCCACAATAACATGATCTGATGGCGTGACAATCAGAATATCATCCGGCTGAGCCGCAAAGGCCGCAAATGCAATTGCTGCAGCCGTATTACGTGGTGTCGCTTCGATAATATCAATATAGTCTACTTTATTATTTTCCATCACCTCGCGACTCAAACTATGATTGTCACGATTGCCCACGACAATGACCTGACCACACAACGACTGATTCCGCTTTACGGTCATTTCAAACAAGGATCCTTCTTTGAATAAAGAGAGATATTGTTTTGGGTAGCTCTTACGCGATAAAGGCCATAACCGACTGCCTACTCCACCTGTCAATACAACATGGATAATATTACTCATTATTTATTGTTATTTTTTGATTCTTTATCCGCTACAACCTTTCGCAAGCCCTCACTTGAAAAACGATGTGTACGTTTATTATAATAGATTTCTATATTTTCCTCCACACAATAAGATCTTCCTGTAAAATCTGTATCCCGATATTCCTCACCAATAATACGCATTTGGATCGGTAACGCCTTGATCATATCTATTAGATCCTGCTCGGTCTCATAGGGGATTATCTCATCCACATAACGGCAGCCTTCCAATTGGATATAACGCTCGACGATGGTCTGTGTAGGTTTGGCTTTCTCAGGGAATACCTCTGAGGGATCCGTGTTAAGCCCAACAATCAAATAATCACAGTGTCGTTTAGCTTCTTCCAACATCATAATATGGCCAGCGTGTAACAGGTCGAACACGCCGAAGGTGATTCCTATTTTCATCATATAATTTATCCTTTATTGGCTGATGAGAGCTTAGATTTTAAAACTGTTTCTGTACTTGAATTAGCGTCCGCCACAATTTTTCGCAGTCCTGAACTGGAAAAACGGTGATCACGGCTATTGAAATATAGCTCGATCCCCTTTTCCTCGCAATAAGTCCTGCCGGTAAAATTCTTTTCCCGATACTCATCCCCTACAATGCGTACATCCACTTTAAATGAACGGAGAATATCTTCAAGATCTTGCTCTGTTGCGTAAGGAACAATCTGATCCACGTATTTACAGCCTTTAAGTTGGATATAACGCTCGACAACAGTCTGTGCAGGCTTATTTTTCTCCGGCCGATCTAAGGTCGGATCAGTCTGCAAACCGCATATCAAGAAATCACACTGACGCTTAGCATCCTCTAACATTTTGATATGTCCTGCGTGTAACAAATCAAATGCACTAAAAGTAATGCCAATACGCATGTTCTTGGTGGGGATATTTATCATAATTGCAACAAATTTAATCTAATAAAAAGAAACGCCTATTTTATCTATCAAAGATAAAACATATAATGAGAACAATAGAAAATTACTGCTTGTTCTGTCACAATTTAACGTAAATATCATGCCAAAGAAGGGACATCGGCATGCCTAAGGTAAAGATTGGCGCAGGCACGCGCATCGGAAAGCGCCTCGTGATGATTCAGCTCAATTCCCAAAACCTCGCAACAGGCATTCAGTCGGGCGGGTTTAAAACCTTTTTCCTGATAGATCTTGAACGTACATTCCCATTTATCCATTAACCCCAAATTGTCATAAGGCAAATTATAATAATTCATCGTCTTACGCAAAACACCGCGGTCAAACAATTCATTATGTGCAACCATAATTCGGTTATTGATCAATGGAAAAATACGGGGAAACAATTCCTTAAATGTAGGCGCTTCTGCGGTATCTCTTGGTCTGATACCATGGACACGCGTTGTCTGCCACATATATTGATTTTGAGGAGGCTGGATCAGTGAATAGAACTCCTCAACGATAATCCCCTGCTCTACCACCACAAGGCCAATAGCACAGGCAGAATTTTGGTTGGCCGTAGCTGTCTCGAAATCTATCGCTGTAAAACTTAATCCTGATTGCATATTCACTCGTCCTAAAAGTCGGGAGTAAAATTAGAGGTTTTTTAGATCATATCAAACCCCGGTGTGCAACAATTCCTCCCGTTGCTCCTTTTTAGGCATTTCGATAATTTTCACATCCTGTACCAATTTGACTTCTGGAATCAAGCGTGACTTTTGCTTTCTACGCGCTTTTACCATCCGAATACGGTGACGGCGTACCGCATGCTCCATTTCACCTTTAATATGATAATTATTAAAAATATACTGTTTGAGAATGAGATAAAATGCACTCAACACCGATAATATGGCTATCGAATACGACCATTGTACGGAAGCGTCAAACTGGACAATATAAATCACTGAGGCGCCAAGCATCAATTGAACCAAACCATAAGCTGCCGATACCAGCAGACTGCTATGGCCCACTTCATTGCTTAACATGTGCAGTAAAAATGTGCGGTGGGGTTCAAAAATGTGATACCCCTGATAAATTCTCCGCGCAACTGACCATCCTATTTCAATACCATATACACCAAGGAAAAGAACATAGGTAAAATCACCCGTTTTTAGAATTAACTTGCCCAAAGCAAACAATAACATAAAGGAGAGCACGGCAGGCCCCACGTCCCCAGCGAAACAAACCGCTTTCTTGCGAAAATTAAAAAATCCAAAAACGACAACCCCCAATAAAGTATAGATCAAAAAATCCTGTTCGATATAATTTACTTTGGTATTAACGTAAAGTAAAAGTCCTCCCATGATCAATGTACAAAAGGCTGTCATTCCATTGATGCCATCCATGAAATTGTAAGCATTAATAACTCCAATCGTAAATACAAAGGCCAAAACAAGATAATACCAAGGATAATCGAATATACCGAACTCATACACCATAAGTAATACCGAGGCTAGATGAACTGTTAGTCTTGCTGTTGGATGTACTCCGCGAATATCGTCTAAGAAAGAAATATAGGTTAGAAGCGTAAGCCCCAGAAAGAACCAGGGATACTCAAAATCGTTATTTATAAAGTATATCATCGCAGCGACATAAAAAATAATACCCGCCCCACGAATTGTAATCTTCGTATGTGAAGAGCGTTCATTGGGTTTATCAATTATATTAAACCGATCTGCAATTTTTAAATAAAGAAACTCTAATGCGAGAAGGAATATTAGGGTAAAAATATAGATCATAAAATGTAATTAGTGAGTCAAATAAAAGCCATGCAAATATAATAATATTAAGTTTTATTTAACAAACGTTAACCACACTATTTTCGCTACATTAAGAAAATATTTTTTTATATTGTCGTAATATATTATACTTGGCTATGAAAAACCTTAAATCTTACGGTATAAATATCCAATAATCTCTGTTCTATTTTCAGTATTTATATAGTTTTAAATAAGCGTTTGTTAGCTTCTCGCGAGAAAATTCTTTTACTCGCTCAAGTGCATTCTTAGAAAATGTTTTATAAAGATCCTTATCGTGCATTAATAAATTGATAGCATTTCGTAACGCATCCACATTTTTCGGCTCAACAGTGAGGCCCGTAACTTGATCCAAGGAGACAAAGGGTACGCCGGACTTCAAACTGGTATTGATAACAGGCAATCCTTTGGCCATTGCCTCAAGCTGAACTACACCGAAAGCTTCTGCCTCATTAATTGACGGTAAAACAAACAGATCGGATTGATTATACATTTCTTCCACCTCAGCATCATCCAGATGCTCATAAAAACTGACTTTATCACTTACATTAAGTTCGTTAGCTAACTCACGCAGATCGCGACCATGCTCACCATTTCCAACAATACATAGTCTTACATTGAGGTCCGCTATTGCCCGGATAAGAAATGAGAGGCCCTTATATGCTCTTAATCTACCAACAAAAAGAATATTCAGGCTGGCGTCCTCCTTTAAAGAGCGTACTTCTGTATTAGATGTATCATAACGTTTATTATAGGATAGCGGTATTATTTCAATCTTTTTTTGATAAACCGGCAATAATGAAGAAGTTTCTATCAATTGTGGAGATGTAACAACAATTGAATCGGCCCGATCGAGCATTTTCCTCACGAGCGGGTCATAGAATCTCGCTAAGGACTTCCACCTTGACTGACCGATATTTGCATGCCATGTAACGATGAATTTTTTATTTTTAAGACGACTGAACTTTTTGACCAAATTAATCTCCATATTAGGAAATGGATAATGGTGATGAACAATATCGTGTTGATCTATCAATGATCCCAGCTCCTTGTAGTAAAGTGTTAAAGGCTGGCTTTTAAAATGACCAAAAGTACGCTCTTTCACATAAGAAATGCCATTATGGCTGAATCGCTGAAACCTCATATCATTGGTGTAGGAATTCGAGTAAACAGTAAATTCGAAGTCATTGTCCAAGGTATGAACACCTTCAACAATATCTTTAACAACCGATTCCATTCCACCAGTGGAGGGGTAAGCGTGCTTAACTGTATGTAATATTTTCATTATAATAATTCAATAATTTTTAATACACTTTTATCCCAATTGTATTTTTCTAGAATAGTGGACCGCTTGGTATCCGATAACTGGATTCTATCTAAATTATCTAAGCAAAAAAGTATCTGCTCTTCCAGGGATTGCTTAGATAATGGATCGAAATAATTTGCCGCATCTTGAAAAATTTCCCGAAAAACAGGAATATCGGCAATCAAAACTGGACATTTAAAATAAATAGCTTCTAATGGTGGTATACCAAACCCTTCATAGAGACTTGGATATATAAAAAGTGTTGCCTGAGCGTAGAGTTTCTGCAACTCTTCATCAGATACATAACCCGTAAACCTCACTCGAGACATATCAAAATCTCTCACGTCAATATTAAAGTTAAGATGCTGCTCTGCTTTTCCTACTAAAATCAAATCTAGATCGGTCTTTTTTGAAAGCTGCCCAAAAGCTTGAAGTAAAAGCTTGTGATTTTTTCTTGGATCCAGTGAGGAGACACCTAATATAAATCCTCTTGGCGGTTTTGTATTATCTATAGTTTGACGGGTAAAACTATTGCCATTATACACCACCTGTATTTTATTCTCCTGTATCCCCAAATATTTTATAATCTCCCTTTTTGAAAACTCGCTTACCGTAATAATCTGTTTACTATTGCTCGCCGATATAGGAGTCAGATACTTATAATAGTTATAATAGCCCTTAGAAAACCACTTCGGTTCATGTAAAAACGAGAGGTCATGTATTGTCATGAATTTATTCTTATAAAACAGGGGGCCAAGTCCTGTAAAATTCATCAACAACGCATCTTTTTTACCCAGCATAAAAAGGAAAAGTGATAATTGTTCCCAAATATGCGAATCTCCCCACCCAATATAACGCAGATTAAAGCCATCATCGTTCTTCAATCTATCTTTATATTTTTTGGGCACAAGAAGCGTAAACTGGACTCCATTATTTTGTAAAGCCTTGCATATCTCTAGGGCAAAGCGGCCAACTCCAGTAATGGACTGTGTTAAAAATCGACCGTTAATATAAATCATGGTAAAAACTTGCAAGCATTAAGTTGTTCAAAAAAATCATCCGCTATCCTTTCGATCGATAGTTCACGCTTTGCTTCCCGTAAGTTATTGACTTGCTGCTGGTATTCCACAGAATAATCTCCTTTTATAATTTCCGCTATCTTAATTTTCATTGCATTGAGATCGTCAAATAGATAACCTATATTGCCTAACCGATTAAAATAATAAGCAAAATAGTCATTTCTCAGGGCCAGAATCGGTTTCTCAAATTTGACGGCGTCGAAAAATGCGCCGCTGGCACATAAACTGTAGAATTCGTTATCGTAGAAAAACAGACTATAATCCAGTGCAAAAATCTGCTTCTCAAAATCTTCCTTCGAAAGAATTTTGTTAGATCCATTGGTCTGAACATAAGTATTGACAAATTTCGCCAAATCAGGTAACATGGTTCCGATCAAATTAAAGGAAAGACGCTTTGACAATACTTCGTTTTTGAAATAATCTGCCAATAAAAATAAGTTTTGAGTCCTTTTATTAATACTTCCTATTCCTATCGTTCCAAGCCTCAAATTATTGCTAATCTTTTTTGGCTCTCGTACAACCGTTCTATAATCGTAGGGATGATCTATGCTTAAGAGCGAACTTTGGCTTGGCAAGCGATATTCGCTAAGATTTTCTTTGATAACAGCACCAAAAACTAAGTATTGTACAGTCTGATCCGAAAATTTAAAACCCCGTCTCAAAAACCAACCTAAAAATCTAAGTTTTAGACTTTTTGTACTTTTTAAAAACTCCATTTCCCCATGCAAGCCCACAATAACGCGAATATTAGGAAAAAATTTCTTTATGACCTTAAAAATAGGATGAGATAATGGAAAGACCGAAGAAATATAAATCAACTTGACGTTTTGCCTTTTTGCCGCCCGGAAAATCGCGTAGGAATTGAGACTTTCTCGCAATACTTTTGAAAACCAACTGGTCCAACTACCATCAATAACACTAATGGGATTGTGTATAACTGCTTTCGGATCGTCCATATCTAAACCAATCGCTTTAAAATGCCGCTCAGATGAAAAAACAGTTAGATCATCATATTTAAGCGCAAGAACCTTAATCATAGAATAATTTAATGAAGAATGAGCTTCATTATCCTTATTCAGCTCCACAAAATAGACCATATAACTTTAAATACTTAATCAAACCTAAAAAAACAATTTAAATGGAACAAACTCATCAGCATAAGGACCATTAAGTTGCTGACGCATACGTAAAAAAAGATAGCATACCAGCAGCAAAAATGCCGTAAAACGCAGTAACGGGCTTTCAATAAGCTTAAAGAAATAGGCTACCAGGATAATCTGAAAAACATCAAAGGCATAAGAAATACGCACAAAGACCACAGAAATGGATATCGTGCTAAAATAAATAATAGCACCAAACCAATACAAATTAAGATAACCGCGAAACTGAGGATATTTTTCGATTATCTTATCGTACAGATAGAAGGACGTAAAGAGAATCAGAAATTTATTGGCGAAGCCTCTAATAATAACGGACAGCAAACCTATCTCACTGTTTGTATCATCGTTAAATTCATCGCTCAGATAGGTGTCTATTTTTGCCTGAACGACCCCTCCAATTCCTCCGCTTAACAGCTCCAAAGCTTTGGTTATAATAATAGAAAAACCTATGGATGCTAATAACAGCAGCAGCATCGTTTTTTTTGAAAAATTCATTTGATATATCCACCATGCAAACACAAAAATCCAACTTGTACGATGAAATCCAGCAGCAAAAATAACGAGTAAAATAAATGGTATAAATTGTTTTTTCTCAATGTAAATAACTGAAAACATAAGGATGGCTATTGCAATCCATTGTCTTACAAACAAAACATTCGCAAATTGTATGGACCATAAAAACAGTAAAGATATAGTCGGATATGGACTCAATTTTTTGAGAGCCATGCTCTGAAATGAAAAAAGAATCAGACCGGCAATACATAGAAAAACATTATAGTTATCCGTAAAACTCGAAATTATGCGCGTCAGTATACTGTAAAACCATTCAAAGACATCATCCTCAAATGCAATACCACCGACAGACTGAAAGTAGTCATAATAATTTTTCCAATCTGTTCCAATTTCCCATCTAATAAAAGACAAAACATAAAGACCAAAACAGAATATTATATAAAAAAGAACAGTTATACGACGGTCTAAATTAGTGCTTTCAATCAGAGAAAACAGACTAAGAATAGTAAAGATGATAATATAGATACTCATAAACTCAAAAATCTATCTTAACTGAAGTAACAATAATCAAACAACTGTATTCGCTATAATTCATTTCTATAGATCCAGTTGAGAAATAAATGCTAGAAATGCTGTAAAATAAACCTATCCTTATTTTAAACAAAGAATGAACACTAAATATTTTCTTTATCATATCGCCGATCAAGCAAATGAATCTGAGACTCATAACGACTATATGGACGCAAAAGACGAACAAAAAGTGAATATCGCTCAAATCCCAATAAGCGATACACCATCCTAGTCAATCGATTAAATAATAAAAGCTTCGATCCCATTCCTTTCAAGTTTGATTTCCCTACTTTATCTATATTTATAGCATTTTTTCGAATCATCCCAGCTTTTTTTAGTCTAGCATGAAAAGAACTTGATGAGGAACTAAAAGGTTTTTCAAATTTCTCTCCTTTAGTGATCAAAGATCTGTATAATCTTCTATGAAATCCACTTATTACAGACCCATCTTCAAAATAGTTATAACTATAATTTAAATGGATAAAACGATCAAACCATTCACGATTCTCTTTTATATATTGTGCATACTTATCTGTCAAAAGTTTTATGTCAGCATAATCATATAGGGATGATACATTATTTTGAATAACAATGCCGTTCTTAAGTTCCGTATAATTATAACCCGAATAATGGACAAATATCACTGGATATAATTCATCCTCGGCCTCCCGAGCAGTCACCATCATCTGGTTATCTTTTATACTTATTTTCCGTTCGAAAAAATTCCACGGGGCAATATTAAGACCCAAATGCCGCGTAATTAACAGTTCCTCAGCAGAAAAAAAAGCCGGCAGATAATCCATCCACTTTTGATCAGTAAATGTATTTAGATAAGGATCAATAAAACAATTTTCTAATAACTTACTATGCCACCATTTGATCATTCTTACTGCAGTTAAATCACTTCGAATTCCACAAAAACCAAGATTAAAAATTCCATTTCCCAAAAAATCTGTATCTGGTAAATCTCCCTGATATTTTTCTGAAATCCTAGTCATATGCGGTGTCAACACTATAGAATGTTGGTCAAGCATAACGTAAATTGGTTTTAAACTACTAAAGACATAAATATCAGGATCCAAATATATTATTTTCTCATATGATGTGTTTTCTAGCAAATGTGAAAAAACTGCAGGTTTGATAGACGTACAAAATTCTGTCAAATTATATTTGAAAGACATGTCAGACCAAATGCTCTTATCTAGATTAACAATATCTTTAGCTATAAATACATTTGAAGGCAGTGAAAATAGTATTTCTTCATCTAAAACTTCATCAGCAACAAAAATCAAGAAATCAGTATCGATGTTATGCTTCAATACTGATTTTTCAAGAATTTGTGCTAGCCCAATATAATTTTTGGCACAAATGGTAAAAACAACGTTATTCTTCATATACTTTATTTAAATAATAAAGGCACCCAAGCAAATTCACAACTTACCCCTGTCATGGAGTCCTAAGTAAAGGATTAACTTTGAATCATATACTCAAACATATTTTCATCTGAACACATGACGAAGCTAATTTAAGCTTCAAACATTTATTATATTACTTTATTTAAGCTCTTTGCGGGAACCCCTCCCACTATTGAATACGGAGGGACATCCTTACTAACTACCGCATTTGAGCCAACTATTGCTCCCCTACCTATCCTAACTCCAGGAAGTATAACCACCCCCTCTCCGATCCAGACATCATCTTCTATTATAACTTTTCCTTTTGTAACTAATGGGCGGTGAACTGGGGGGATTAATAAATCCTTTAAATTGGTATTTCCATGTGAATGATCTGAAATATAAACCTTACTAGCAATCAATACATTATTCCCGATTTCAATATACTCTATCGCACCAATATGACAATCGTGATTAATACCCACAAAATCTCCGATTTTAATTAAAGGTTTGAAATTAACACCGCGATATTCATCAAAAGTTTCTATACGTAGTCTCTTTCCAATAACAACCTGTTTACCAATTTCGATGTTTTTCCCTCCGGTTACATAAAGAGGATACTCCACAAAAGAACCAAAATTAAACAACTTAAATTTACTAGAGACATATCCTGAATAAAAATATTTGGAAAGAATTTGAAAAGGGGGAATCACAGGGGTAAGACAAAGTTGAAGCACTTTACCTATATAAAATAGTGTCTTTTTTAAGATGAGATTTATCATTTAAAATTATTTTGATTTTATCGCTACGATTCTATAAATCTATATCTAAACTAGGGCCCAGACATTGAATTAAGGGTAGAATAATTGAAGAAATATTATATTTAACACCTAACTATCTGATACCAAAACATCTTTAAATAGTTTTGCAAAAATCAGCACAATAAATATGAGAAAACCGAATATAAATCCACCCACGATAACTCCAATAATTTTACTTAATTTTTCTTTTTTTAGTGGAAATATAGGACTATCGATTACCTGAATTAAAGGAGCTTCCTTCATCAATGCCATTTTGGACATTTCCAAATTTTGAACTAACTGTCCTAAAATAACTTTATTTGTTTCGGCTGAGAATTGTGATCGTTGTGTAGGGATAAGGCGCTGAGCCTGGCGTGTAGGATTCAGATTGGGCGTGGCATCAACAGTAGAAGCTGCAATACTTATGCTGCCATTCATCACTGCCCTTACAGAATCGGTTTTATGTTGGAGAATTTCAATATTATCTAAAGATTTTTTGGTTTTGGTTTTGACATAGAATGTATTAACCTGATTAACAATCGCATCATTGAATTCCTTGGAAAAGATTTCATTATGTGACTTTACTTCTACTTTTATAATCGACAATTTTTTATCAAGTTTAGCTACATTTAAATTATATTTATTAATATCATTTACGACAGCTTGTATTACGCTATCTTTGCTTCTGACTAACAGAGGATCCGTATGCTTAAAACTTATTTTTAATAAATTGGGATTCTTTTTCCTCCACTCCTCCTTAGCGCCTACAATATCCAAATACATATCAATTAAAAATTTGGTCGTATCACTTACGGATGACGTCAATAAAGTTGCCTCTATCATTTTGCGAGACTTGTATAATTCTAATAGATTGTCGCCTTGAAATATTCCGTCACCTTTCCCACCTATGTCTATTCCAACCAAAGCAGCCATACTCGCATATTGTCCCATCCCACCGCTCTGTTCACCAGACTCCAACACAAAAGTGGTAGTGGCCGTATAATTCGGCTTCTTATAATTTGCATAGAAAAATCCACAGGCTGCCCCCATCAATGTCAATATCAAAATAACATACCATTTTGATATTAAATAACGAATCCATTTTTTAATATTCAAAATAAACTCTTTAAGGGTTATTTCGCGTCTATTATTTACCTCACCCATATCTACTAATTAAATACGTTACCAATGTACTTTTAAAGAACCAGAAAATATATCATCTATACTGTCTAGTTCAATATTCTATAATCCAAGCAAAATGCTCCGTTACTTTGTCATGCAAAAGCATGGTTATAATAATTAAGATGCAAGGGACTCTTTCTTCCCTACATTTAAACACTTCATTGCTATTAATACCAAAAAGAATAGATAAATATATAAATGATACCAATAATTTTTCATTATAATATTCAATCCTCCATTCGTAGAAAATCCATAACCTTCTTTGTTTTTTACAAACAATGTGACCAACCATGGAAAAATAAAGTATCTGAACAGTCTAAATTTTTCCAGTTCCATAGACAAGAGACCAACACTGTTATCTTTAAGTATATATAAATAATTTGAAACAAAAACACTAAAAATATTATAATCTCCTTTTTTTGGGGGGGTGTCTACATAAAATAAGTCGTTATAATAAATTATTGTTTTTTTACCGTTTCCTGCAATCTGCAAACTCCAATTTACTTGTAACAGTTGCATAGAAGAGTATTTATTTTTATTTTCAATAACTAAAAAAGTGTCTTTCCAAACACCAAAGTTAGCTATCCAGGTATTAAAATAACTAACTTCGCCTAAAAATTCTTCTTTATCTGAAACTGTCTTTTTTGTATTGGTATTTAAGAACATATTTTGATAAAAAAAAAGATTTTCTCCGGTAAACATGTGCTCATCAATTTTTTTCAACATTTCTTTCAGAATACCTGGCTTAAAAGTTAAAGTATCATTAAATAACCGGATATATTTACCCGAAGCATATCCTAGAATTCGAGTAAAATTCGCATCTCTAATGTTCTCTTCATTGCGATAATACTGCACCAATGGAAACTTTTTAACAACTTCTTCAGTGTGATCTAAAGAACAGTTGTCGGAAACTATCACCTCCACCGACTTTTGGTCAAAATCAGGGTCAGAAAACAGAGCCTCTAATGTCCTGTTTAATATATCAGCTCGGTTAAATGTCGGAATACAAATTGACAGCAAAATATTAGACATTATGCCACTCCTTCTTTTTTATTAAAAATATTGATATTGTCCATACCAAAGAGAGTAAAGTAATAATGCAATAACCCAAAGCTATACCATTTACCCCGTAATATTTCCCCATACATACTGTAGAAATAGAACACAATATACCTATACAAATACTTTGAACGAGCATTGGTTCCTTCTTATGGCATCTTAGATAAGTAGCTAAAGAGCTAACGATATGATTGATTAAAATAGGAATAGTCATACAAACGAGGGGAAAAGTAGATAAAAATCTGTCACCAAAATAACGTCCGAAAATATTTAAATGAAAAGCCTTTATTATTGAAAGAGAAATAAGAAAAACAATCAAACCTAAAAAATTGATCATTGTCGATTGAAGTAAAGTTGTGTTAAAGAGTTTATCTAATTCACCATATCTTTTAGTTGCTATCAGATCGGAATAAATGGGCACTTTAGTTGTCATCCAACTTAACGTCAAATTTAATATCGCATTTAATACTGCTATCGACATACCCATCTGCCCTGCGATAACTGGGCCTTCGGTAGCAAATAAAACTGGATTAAACAACTGAAATATAAAATAACCACATATCCAGCTTAATGCTATTTTCCATTGGAATGGAAAAATTTCCTTTATATAATTTACTTTATGTAAACCGAACTTGCCCCAAAATTTAATAACCAGATGCTTTAAATCTGTCGAAAAGAACCATAGAAACCCAACGGACAACGAACATATAGATGCTAAGGGAGCAGCATATAATTTCAACCCCAAAACAAAAAACAAGAAAAGTGTTCCTAATTGCGTAAACTGTTGGATGAAACGTAATTTTGCAATGTCTTTAACTCTTCCCAGCCCCTCAATGAAAGCCCATAAAGGAGATAATAGTAGTGAAAGCGAAGTGGTTAAAGAAAGTAATATCCAAGGACCTTGCCAGTTCACTCCATTATCTTTTCCATAAACATTAAAAAAAATGAAGCCTAAAATTAATAAAACAAAAAATAATATCAACGAAATTATTGCAAACCATTTAACCGCAAATCTTAATAGCGAAGAAATCCGGGAAATAGCTATTGTGGAGCCCGAGAAATCGACATTAGCATTCCACTTTAATTGCGCTGCTTCATGTGCTACATACTGAACGATAATCCCCGAAAATCCTAATTCAAAAAATATTTGAAGAGCAAGAATACTTCCAAAAGTATAATAATACCCTTGTTCTTTATCGGTCAAAAACGTTACGATAAATACCAAGGAGATAACCCCGCCCATTGCCTGCAAGAAGCGTGCAATGAGCGTATATCCGATCGCGCCATCAATACCAAATTTAACTAGTAATGGCTTTAAAATATTTATCACAATTTTTGGTATTATCCTTGAATATAATCTCTTATAACATCCGCAATATAATCATAATGCTGTTCATCCAAACCGGGCCAAACACCTAACCAAAACGATTGGTTCATTATGATATCTGTATTTTTAAGATCTCCTACAACACGATGTTGAATATTTGCATATGCTGGCTGTCTTAAAAGATTACCCCCAAATAACAATCGTGTACCAATCTTATTTTCCTCTAAATGCTGTACTAACATATGTCTGTCCGCAGCATCACCTTCACGTAATGTTAAAAGGAAACCAAACCATGAAGGTTCTGAATTCTGAGTAGGCTCAGGAAGGATAAAAATATCTTCGAATTCTTTCATTCGTGCATATAATGCCAAATAGTTTGCCTTTCTTTTTGATACAAAAGCATCTATTTTTTTGATCTGGGAAACGCCAAACGCAGCTTGCATATCCGTAACTTTTAAATTAAATCCGATATGTGAGTAGGTGTATTTATGATCATATCCATAGGGTAGAGATCCAAGTTGTTGTCCAAATCGACAACCGCAAGTATTATCTTTTCCTGGTTCACAATAACAATCTCTTCCCCAATCTCTAAAACTTTCTGCGATCTTTGCTAATTCAGGATTATTGATCACAACAGCACCACCCTCGCCCATAGTAATATGATGTGCTGGATAAAATGAAAAAGTTGATAAATCACCGAATGTTCCTGTTTTTCTCCCTCTATATGTAGCACCTAATGAATCACAATCATCTTCCACTACCCATAAATTGTATTTTTTTGCCACGCGCATTACTTCATCGAGATCAAATGGATTTCCTAAAGAATGTGCAATCATAATGGCTTTTGTTTTTGGAGAGACCGCTTTTTCAATAGCTTCAGGCAAAACGTTATGGGTTGCTATATCTACATCCACAAAAACTGGTATTGCTCCGAATTGGATCATCGGATTTACCGTAGTAGGAAAACCAGCAGCGACGGTAATAACCTCATCTCCAGGCATAATTGCTCTATCCCCTAATTTAGGTGAAGTTAGTGTATAAAAAGCGACGAGGTTTGCTGAAGAACCAGAATTAACAAGAAGTGCTTTAGGTGCCCCAAAATAATTCGCAAATTCATGTTCAAATTGACTCGCAAAACGCCCTGCAGTCAACCAACCATCTAGCGCAGCATCGACGCCCATTAATATATCCTCTTCGTCCAGTACTTTACCAGTAACCGGAATATAGTGTTCTCCAGGAACAATTATTTTTTGTGTCTGTTTCTTAGCAATCTCTCTAAGAGCACTTTCTACATTCAAATCTGAAATATTCTTCAACATATTTTTTATACTAATCCTCCAACTTTTAACAAATAATCTTCGCTTCCGACCTTTCCTATTACATTTTGATTTAATGCAAAATGCTTTATTTTTAAGTGACTTTTTAATTCAGTTATAGACTCTCTAATCCAAGATCCAAACCCCGCGTCTAATAGATGATCTTCCACTGTAATCACTTCTTCAAATTGATCTAACTGAGCTTGTTGCAGATGCTTAAAACCGGCTCCCCATATCGGGAGCGAATATATACCGTAATCTTTAAAACTATGAATAGTTTTAACTTTTTCTTGCGCAATATGTAATCCCCCGCTCGTCGTTAAAAATATTCGATTATTCGAACTCCCAACAACCTTATTCCAAATACCAGCCTTTAAATCAGGTGCATATAAATTATAATTTGCTTCACCTGCTTTTTTTAACCTTAGATACGATGGTTTAGGATTATTGACAATATAAGAAAGACAACTTTTAGTCTCATATGGATCACCTGGGCATAATATCTCAAACTCTGGGAACAACCTAATTAATCCCAAATCTTGGATAGCATGATGAGAATATCCCAAATTTCCGTAGGATAATCCTCCCCCAACCGTGACTACCGTAACTGGCAGATTATGGTAACCAACATCATTACGTAACTGTTCAGCACAACGAAATGTAGGGAAATTGGCAATAGAATATATAAACACATGGAAGCCTTCAGAGGCTAAACCTGCTGCCATCGAAGCCATTCCCTGTTCTGCAATTCCAGCATTATAGAATCTATCTGGAAATGCTGTCTGAAATTCTTCAATTACCGAATATCCCAAATCTCCTACGATTAAAACAATATTCTCGTTCGTTCTTGCTAATTCTGTTAATTCTTTAATAAAGGTGTTACGCATTTTCTATTTCATTTAATGCTTGCATAAATTCTATTTCATTTGGAGTACTATAATGCCATTTTACCTTATTTTCCATATAGGAAACTCCTTTACCTTTAACTGTTTTGGCAATTATTACTTTTGGTTTACCAACAATGAAATCTAGTTTCTCAAGAGCGGTATTAATCGCTTTATGATCATGTCCATCAATTTCCTCCACAGCACAGCCAAACGACTGAAACTTGTCCTTCAGCGGCTCTAAACCTAAGGTTTCTTCAACTGTTGTTAAGCTCTGCAAATTATTATAGTCTACTATAACTGTCAGGTTATCTAATTTATGATGGACTGCAAATAACAGCCCCTCCCAATTACTTCCTTCATCAAGTTCACCATCTCCAACCAGAACAAAAACTTTGTTTGTTTTTCGTCGGATTTTACTTGAAAGAGCCTTTCCTACGGCAAACGGTAGCCCATGACCCAAAGAGCCCGTTGAAAACTCAACCCCCTTAACCTTATGACTGATATGATTCATAAAAATTGAATCGTTGGCACCATATGTTTCTAATTCTTTTAATTCAAAGAATCCCTTTAAGCCTAATATTGCGTATAATCCTACACAGGCATGGCCTTTGCTCAAAATAAAAATATCTCTTGTTGAGTCTAAAGGATCAGTAATGTTGACAGATAATTTATCAAAATATAGGCAGGCTAGTATATCTATCATTGAAAGAGCACTTCCAATATGTGACGCTCTGGATCTTACAACCATCTCTAAAGCTATCTTCCTCGCAGCTTTAGCTAGTTCATGAGAATCTTTAATACTTATCATACTCTTATTATTTATTTTATACTTCTGATATTTTCAATGACAGCTTCAAGATTTTTATCAAAATCACTTTCCAGAATTTCCCCAATCTGCCCCTCAAGTTTAGAAACATCTCCTTGTATCAACATAGATTGATTTGCTCTATAGGGCAATGCCCCAAAGTTTACTGTACTATTTTTTACACCAAGTATACCTTCGATTTTTTTTACAATATTCTTGAGTGAGATTGCCTTTTTCGAGCTTACATTATAGCAACCTGAAAAAACGTCTTTTTCAATAACATCAACGACAACTTTTGCTAAATCTTTAACATACATATAAGCATAGGATTGTTCTCCTGGTGTCATATCCATTGGCTTCTTGCTCAATATATTTCTAACCAATGTAGGAATAAACCAATTAGGATCCTCTGTTTCTCCGAAAAAAGAAAATAATCTCAACCAGATCCAATTGATATTTTTAGTTGTACAAAAGTGTTCTAAAATTTCCGATTGATGTTGCTTAGCTAGCCCATATGCTGTTGTTGGTCTGCTCGGCCGATCTTCTGAAATAACTTCAGAAAACTGCCCATATTCAGCTTGGGATCCAAAACATATTATTTTTCTTATAGCTAGTGTTTCTGTCGAAGCTAGCAACTTCAGAAGAAGATCGTGATTGGAAAATTGGATGTTCAAATTATCTCTTTCATTGGCACCTACACCCGTCCATGCACTGTGAATTATAAAATTTGGATTCGCAGATTGCAACGAATCATAAAACAAATCACTATCGGCATCTATCCATTCAATTGTTTGTCCCCATGCTTTGATCCTTTTTAAATCGGAAGCTTGTCTTTTGACGCCAATAACTTGAATACCCTTTGATATCAATTCCTTGGCTATTTCCGAACCCAAAAAACCAGTAATACCTGTGATAAGAACTCTATTCATAAAAATATTGTAACACTTGTTTTTCCATTAATTCCGAAGCCGCCTTTTTACCATTAATTGCAAATTCTTTGTACCAAGATATCGTGTGTTCTACAGCCTGCAAAGCATTCCATTTAGGGGACCAGCCCAACTTATTGGAAATTTTACTAATATCTAGCTTTAATAACCCCGCTTCATGAAATCTCGCCTCAGACTTTTCTACTCGAAAATCTCCTTTTCCCCAGGCATTAATTGCTAGTTTTATCATTTCAGAAACGGGTAATGTATCTGTTGTGTAGGGTCCGATATTATATGCTCCTGAATATGATAGAGGTTCGCGATCTTGTTCTGCCCCTAAACGTAAATAGGCTACAACAGGTTCCAGAACATGTTGCCATGGTCTGACTGAATTAGGATTACGGATGATTATTTGCTCTTCATTACTTAAAGCTCTAGCGATATCGGGCATTAGTCTATCTTTAGACCAATCTCCTCCTCCAATCACATTCCCAGCTCTAGTGATACTGATATCTTTCAAATGTTGATTGTAATTTTCCTTATTAAAATAAGAATTAATGTAAGAATCGATAACAATCTCAGCGCATGCTTTGCTTGCACTATAGGGATCATACCCTCCCAATCTATCGTTTTCTCTGTAAGGGTATTCCCATTCGTAATTATGGTATACTTTATCTGTTGTAATCAGAACAATCGTACATTTTTTTTGCAACACTCTTATGCCATCCAGAAGGTTTGCTGTACCTATTGCATTAATCTCAAAAGTCTCAGCAGGGATCTCATAGGATAACCTCACGAGTGGTTGTGCGGCCAAATGAAACACAAAATCAGGCTGAAAGTCTACTAGCTCAGCGATCAATAGATCTCTGTCTCTCAAATCAGAAATTACAGAATTACAAAGTTCATCACCTTCAATTATGTTAAAAAGATCTTTTTCATTTGCGGGAGCTAGTGCATATCCCTTTACCTCCGCTCCCAAGAGAGACAATACCTTTAACATCCAAGCTCCCTTGAAACCAGTATGACCAGTTAGGAAAACTTTTTTTCCCCGATATATATTCCGTAATTCTTCAAACATATTACCAAATTTTCCATTTTGCCTTTCCACTGGACCAAAGTTCTTCTAGTTCGATCCGGTCTCTCAATGCATCCATTGGTTTCCAAAAACCTGTATGTCGAAACGCACCTAGGTCTCCATTATTAGCGATTTCAATTAATGGTTTCTTTTCCCACTGTACTGCATCCATATTACCCTCCAGATAATCAAAAATACCCGGCTCCAAAACGAAAAAACCTCCATTGATCCACATGCCATCTCCTTCAGGTTTTTCAACAAAATGACTGACAATACCATTATTATTCATCTCTAAGTTACCAAATCGCCCTGGGGTCTGCACACTTGTCAGAGTAGCCAATTTACCATGGCCTTTGTGAAAAGCCACTAATTCCTGGATGTTAACATCCGCGACTCCGTCGCCATATGTCAACATAAATGTTTCATTTCCCACATATTTTTGGATGCGTTTGATACGCCCAGCTGTATTCGTATGAAGTCCCGTATCTACCAATGTAACTTTAAAAGACTCCGAATTTGAGAAGTGAACATCAACTTTGTTCTTTTCTAATTCAATTGTTACATCAGAATTATAGAGATAGTAATTTAAGAAATATTCTTTTATAGCCTGTCCCTTATAGCCCAAGCATATAACGAAATCATTATATCCATATGCTTCATAAATTTTCATAATGTGCCATAAAATAGGTTTCCCTCCTATTTCAACCATAGGTTTTGGTCTTGCCTCCGTTTCTTCCATTAATCGGGTACCCAGTCCACCAGCCAATAATACTACTTTCATGTTTCTTTTAAATTTTCACTACAACATCGTTACTAATAGGATAAGAACAGCATAATAACGTCTCGTTTTCCCTTAAATCCGTTCTCTCCTTTCCTACTCCAATTATCTTTACATCTCCCTGTAGAACATCAGCTTTACAAGTGCTACAACTACCTGTCTGGCAAGAATATGGTAAATCTATACCGGCATCGAGAGCAGTTTCCAAAATAGTTTGCCCCTTGACAACTTCCAGTTTTATCTCTCGTTGTTCAAATTGGATTTTAACATTTTGGGTCATGATATCGAGAAAGTCTTTAGGATCTTTAATTAGTTCAAAATCTTCCGAAAAAATTACGTCTCTAGGATAACCAAGTTCTACCAATGTGCTTATTAATGACTCTTTTAACCCCAAAGGACCACAGATCAGATGGGAAGCCTCAAAGGTCTGAAACTTCTGGACAATGTCAACAACAGCTTGTTTTGAGATTCTCCCCTGTACCCAAAATGGCAAATTAGGCTCAACCGACAATTGCGTATAAAAATATGTTACAACAAACCTATCTTTATGCTTCGATTCAAGCGATTGAATAAAATCAAAAAATATTGTTTGGTCAACATCTCGATTACCATAAACAAGATGTACCTTAATATCATTATCTTGTACAAGTATTTCTTTTATAATAGAAATTAATGGTGTTATTCCACTTCCTACTCCCCACAAAAACAAGGCCTGCTGAGAAACATTATTAATTCCAAAATCTCCCATGGGCTCCAATACCTCTATTGTATCTCCAAGTTGAACTTGGTCGTGGATATGATTTGAAACGATACCATTATGTACCCTTTTAACTGTTACATCTAACGTTGGATCAATAGAAGGAGAAGAAGAAAAGGAATAGGGTCTTAAATATCTTCTTCCATTTATCCTAAAAATAAGAGTTAGATATTGACCTGCTAAATATTTTATTTTTCTCAAACTTGGCTGTTTAAACCGAAGAGTAATCGTATCAAAGGTTTCTATTTTTATATCAATAATTTTCAGTGTATACGTCTTCATAATCAATGTATTGCGCTAATGAAAAATTTTAAATTTCAAAAGAATAAGTAGTGTCCAACTCTTCCTGTTTTTCATTCGTAGCTTTTATATAAATTAATAGCCCCTATCTTGAATTCTTAGGTTGGCTTTGGCTTTTCCACTAAATTACTGTTACTTAAATAAGCTAACAATTATAGCCAAAGTCGATGCTATTCCCGTTCCAATACCAATCCAAGCCTGCGAACTTAACTTCTCCCTAGGCGCACGCTTAGGAACTACAATCTCAGCTCCAGGCTTCACATCAGGATAACCGCCATCTTTACCTTTTACCGCACCATTGGCATATTGCACAAAGACACGTTTTTTCAATGCATTGTCCGTGAATCCACCAGCTTGATTGATATAGTATTTCAGGTTTTTACCTTTGACATACACCACATTATTTGGATTCAGGACTTCCCCTACAACCTTAACTGTTTCCAGTTCTTTTGGCACAGTAATAATATCGCCATCTAGCACCAATAAATCACCACGCTGATAAGGGGTTTCCAGTATTTTGTTCAGCTCAATACCGACAAGGTCACTTGGTTCAACTTCCGCCGCTGACATACCTTGTTGAGACACCTTTGCCAAAGCATTGCTTTTGGCCTTAGAGTTATCCGCGTTTTCTTCATCGGATTCCTTATCTTGTTTATTCTTCTTACTACTAATATTTCCTTCTTCGTCTAAGCTATCTTTCTCCAATTCTTTTTTCAGACGTTCTTTCTCTTTTTTCTCCTCGGCTTTCAGTTTAGACATCCCGGTACGCTTTAAAGAGGCTCCTTCCGAATACGCATATACTGTAAGTCCTCCTGCACGCTTGATGATATCAGAAATGCGCTCGTCTTCCCGAGAAATGGTATAAATACCAGGATACAATACTTCGCCCTCAATGGTCACTTGTCGCTGGGTACGAAAACCAGCATCCCCTAAGACGGAAACAACATCATAAGGTTGTAAAGCGATCGTCGGATCTGTAAGGATACCATCTTTAATATCGACTAAAATAGTTTGCGAAGAACTGTGATCGTCGACATTACGTTGTTTGAGTCTTCGGGCAATCTCCACCCGTGCATTTTTGGCGGCTTCGGTAAAACCTCCTGCTTTCTGGATAACATCACCTAGTGTTGCATTACTGGCGAAAGGTAGATCACCAGGAAATCGCACCTCACCCTGAACTGTAAATTTATATTCATCCCGTAAATCAAAAATAGAAGCGATCTCGATCTTATCTTCACGCTTCAACGGAATATCAGCTACTGTGCCGGCCAATACCTCTCGCACATTAAAATTGATCAGTTCGGAAGTATTATCCGCTTTCAGGCGGTTGATGATACCACGTTCTAAAAAAGCATCTTCACGTACACCATCAGCCATTTCAAGTACTTGTTTCAATGTCAATCCGGACTCCAACCCAAAGATACCTGGGCGGAATACCGCACCAAGGACAGATACGCGGTTGGCATAACGTTCTAATATCGGTTCTACAATATATTGATCACCGCCTTTTGGACTATAATTGGCAAACTGATCGGAATAAACATCTTGCACACTGCGCTCACGTCCTGTCGTTTGAAGGATCTTGATCTTTGCCGTATAGGCATTCTCTGTAAAATCTCCCGCATAACGCAAGATATCGGACAATGATTCTCCTGCTACAGTTTCGAAAATTGCTGGTCGTTTTACTTCACCCTCAAACTGCACCCGCGCCCCATATACAGGAATATGAATAATATCTTGATCCTGTAAACGTATATTACCTTGTTGTATACCATTAGCCAAAAAATCATAGACATCAATTGTGCTGACGACACGATTACCGCGGATCACCTGGATCTGACGGTAGGTACCATTTTTATTGGGACCTCCGGAAGCATAGAGTGCATTGAAGACTGTAGCTAAAGAGGGTAAACTATAGGTACCCGGCTTTGTAACTGCTCCAGTCAAAGTAACGCGAATGGTGCGGATATTACCAATTGTTACACTTACATTGGTCCTTCCTGAACGGATTGCAGGATAGGTTCCACTCAAACGTTGTTCAATCTTGCTCTTCGCCGCAGCAATGGATAAGCCCGCAACATTAATCTGGCCGACATATTCCACCTTGATCATCCCATCTGGGCTGACTGGCAATGTATAAGAAGCCTCATTGTCACCTGTGATATCCAATAAGATTTCATCATCAGGACCAATAATATAAGAGCTTGGTGTTGCCATCCGAAGATTAGGCTCGAAAGTAATGCTGTTGTTTTTAAACAGATCCGCACCAAAAATTTTCAATTTTCCATCATCATGCTGAACGGAATCTTGCTTATCGGTACGTTTATTTTGCAGTGAATCAACCGTGTTTGTTCCCCCTACCTGACGGCCAGTGGCACGCCCTGTAGTAGCGGTAGGATTATTTCGTGGCGACTGATCTGGTTGTTGCTTTTTACGTTTAATTTTCGCCAAACGTTCTTTTAGTTTTTGCACTTCAACAGCAGAGACCCCTTGTGCACGGGCAAAACCATCCAATTGGCTTTCGTCATACCCCATTAGTGCAGCCTGTTTTACATACTGCTCTATTTGGGCATCCGTCAGATTATCCACTTTGATATTGGCTGGATTGGTCTGTGCGTATACTGAGCCCACAAATCCGATCAGGCAAAACCATAAAATTACTTTTTTCATTCGATATATTGGCATTTGCCGCAAAATTAGTAAAACTATTTAATTAAATCGTTTAAAAAATTTACGCGAGAGGCTTTAAACCGACAGGAAAGAGTTCTTTACCCTTTGCTTAAATCTTTCGCTATTCAGGTTTCTAACGTAAAAAGGGTACCATTTGCTACGACTTACTCCCAAAGAAATCAGGAATATCAATTTAAACCACGGTGAAGCACATGGACAGCTATAGCCTCAATTAATGCTGTTGATTCTATCAATGGAATCCTGAAAGTTTTATTAACTTAGCAAAGTTAATCATAAATTAGAATGAAAAGTTCAACTCTTGGTTTTTGGTTGCCGATAGGCATGATTATAGGTCTTCTATGGTCCTGTAATGGAAATAATAAATCAAAAAAAGAAAGTAACGAAACAATATCGCAAAAAGCGAGTACGTTGAGTGCCGCAGACAGCAGCTTGTTACATTTCTGGGATAAGTTCGACATGAAAGATACTGCACAGGTTAAGAATCCCGACAAAGGAGAGCAGCATCTCGCTGATTTTATCGGGTTATTATCAAAAACACCTGATTCGGCTATGCGGGACAAGGCGGTAGACCTGATGCTGGACAAGGCCAAATCCAATAGAGCTAGTTTTGACCACTTTATTAAATTATACGAACGTTATCTTTACGATGGTAATTCACCGATGCGAAATGATATCATCTACGAGTCTTTTCTCCGCTATATGATCAAAACGGATCTATTATCGGATCTGGAGAAAGAGGCCTATAGACCTGTCTACAAGTTGGTGCTACGCAATAAGGTAGGTCAACCTGCTGAGGATTTCAGCTATGAACTGGCCAATGGAACAAAACAGAAACTATCACAAACTAAGGGAAAATACACCTTTTTGATCTTTTATGATCCCGATTGCACCCATTGCAAAGAAACGATCCACCAACTCCGTGATACTCCGCAATTGGTCGAGTTATTCTCGCAATTACAGGTACAGGTGTTGGCCATTGACCCTTGGGGAGACCGCAACAAATGGAAAAATTATATGCCGGAAATGTCCGAAAAATGGATCAATGGTTTTGATAGTGAAAGCAAGATCCTATCTTTCAACCTGTATGACCTCAAGGCATCACCAACAATATATCTCTTGGATGAAAACAAGAAGGTTTTATTGAAAGATGCTTATTTACAGCAGGTGATTCAATATTTTGTTCAACCCAACTAATACACTATGGCGGAACATTCGGAAGACAATAGCACACGTATTATCTCCAATGAGCTCTATTTTGCCGAAGTACAAAGTATGCTCGATGAGGGCAAGGAAGTTCGTATCCGTATCAAAGGTGGGAGCATGCGACCTTTTATTGATGACGGAGACAGCGTTTTATTACAGGCTTATCGGGGTGAATCTTTGCGGCTAGGCAGTAATGTACTGGCCAAACATGAGGGGAAATATGTTTTTCACCGTTATGTAGGAAGAAAGAATGCGCAGATCGTCTTGGCAGGCGATGGTAATCTTGTGTTGCAGGAATATATAAGTAGCGCTGATATTATTGCGATTGCTTCCATTCATTTCCCACAAAACTCCGCATTGGAAATTAATTTAAATCGTAGTTGGGCAAGACTACGCGGCCTGGGATGGTACCGTATCCGCCTGCTACGCCGTGTTATTGCAAAACTGAAACGCCTAATAGCGTGATAAGATAGATCCAGTTGGTGAAACGAAGATCTATAACGACAAATAAAAAGGATGAAAAAATAATTATTAACTTTGACTTTACTTATTCTATTTAGCCCTAATAGATGAAGCACCCTAATACCATAAACAAATAAGGATAATTTGGGTATTCTATATGGCTATTAAAAACAGATAATTTATATATGAAATTAAGATCGGATTTGGTATTAAGAACAATTGGTTCAGATCATTTAATTGTAGACCCGAGTCAGGATAGTATTGACCTATCGACCGTGTACACCCTCAATAGCTCTGCGGCTTGGCTTTGGGAACAATTAAAAGGTAAAGAGTTTGATCAGACAACAATCGTTGCATTGCTCTGTGATAATTATGAAGTAGATACGGAGCAGGCGCAATCCGATGCTAAAGTTTTACTTGCGGATTTTGATAAACAAGGCCTATTGGAAAAATAATCTTTCCATTGATCTATCTGAATGAATAATAACAGCCTGAAACAACATGTGCGCTGGGCATGGTCAATCAGCGAAGGCTATCGTGGCAGATTACTTCTCTACTTTGTATTGGAGCTGATCTGTATCGGTCTTTCCCTGAGCTTTGTGTACTTATCCAAAAAAGCAGTTGATATTGCAACTTCCCCGGGTGAGCTTCCACTTAAATGGCTGCTAATCGGCATTATTGGAAGTATCACGCTAAATGTGGCAATCAAAGGCTATTCAGGCCGTCTGTTGGAGCGCGTCAAGCTGATGTTAACGCTCCAGCTACAACGGACCATGCTGGATGCACAGATGTTATCGGTATGGAAACTGATCAAAAACTGGCATACAGGTGACATACAGATCCGGATTCAAACTGACTGCGAAGAAGTAGCCAATACTATTGCCAGTATGATGCTTTCCTTTGTATTGACGATTATCCAATTATTGGCCTCAGTGGGTTTCCTGTGGTATATGGATCCGATGCTCGCATTGATGATTCTGGCCATCTCCCCTTTGTTTGTATTTTCAAAGATATACTTCCGTAGGATGCGCAAATTGAGCAAGGAGGTAAAAGAGG
>Ga0213829_1000349_pt1 | contig 46971 bp, 45 predicted proteins | sample MC6MC0896MG_FD_180665 | JGI IMG/M metagenome (GOLD analysis project Ga0213829, IMG submission 180665) | Enriched soil aggregate microbial communities from Iowa State University, Ames, United States - MC6-MC0896-MG | ecosystem: Environmental > Terrestrial > Soil > Unclassified | place: USA: Iowa... | reverse complement strand
TACATTTACTATTATAACAATATTCGGATTAAAACGAAATTAAACAACCAGTCGCCGGTTCAATACCGTCAACTGGCTGTAAAATAGGGTGTTTTCTTACTGTCTCAAAAATGACACTCAGTGCCAATTGAGATAGCTTTTAACATCGTTCTTTTAAATTTTAAACTGTTTTAATTGGCCATTTAATTCCTCGGCTAACCCAGCGAGCTGATTAGCGCTTCGAGCTATTTCATCCATAGTAGCGGCCGTTTCCTCCACAGTCGCTGTCGTTTGTTCAACTCCAGCAGCAGATTCCTGTGAAATGGAAGCCATCTCATCAATAGAAGCATTGATCGATTCTGAACCATTGGCTAGTTGATTTAAATTATCGGAGATAGTAGTAATATTATCAATCATATCCTCGACAGCACTAGATATTTGTTCAAATGTTTCACTTGTTTGATCAAGCTGTGCTGTTCCTCTTTTGACTTCCTCATAGCCTGTTTGTAAGGCAGTAGTGACATTACCTGTCTCACCTTGAATACGGTTGACGATTGTTGAAATATCAGTGACTGAGAATTGCACTTGTTCGGCAAGCTTGCGGACCTCATCTGCTACAACGGCGAAGCCCTTGCCATGTTCACCTGCTCGTGCCGCTTCAATAGCTGCATTTAAAGCGAGTAAATTGGTTTGGTTGGAAATATCATCTATCACAGAAACCAGTTTGGAGATTTCAGCAGACTGATCATTCAAATTTTCAACCTTTTTCACAGAATCTAACATTATTTCATTAATAGCGGCCATTTGTTGTGTCGATTGAATCATTAAGTTTTTGCCACTAATCGTTAAATCTTGAACCTGGCTAGAATGATCTTTTAGCTCGGTACCTTCTTGTGTTGTTTCTTGAATACTGCGTTTGAACGCTGTCATCGTTTCTGCTAAATCACCCGTTGTAGAGGCTTGCGTTTCTGTGCCTGAAGCAAGCTCCTGCATAGTCACGGTAATTTGTTCAGTACCTGCCTGTACTTCATTGGAAGATTGCGCTAGCTCCTCGCTACTTGCTGCTACGGTTTCAGAAACCGTATAGATGGATTGAATGGTTTGCTTTAATTGAACATTCATCTCGTTTGCTGAAGACATTAACGTTCCAATTTCATCGCGTGTTTTTACCGTTAATGGGTCAAGCTGTAAATTACCATCTGCTAGTTCCTTCATACGATTTGCCACAACCTTAATAGGTTTAGAAATCGTACTAGCTGTAATAATGGCTATTAGAATACCAATTATCGTTAAGATAGAGCTGAAAATAATACCGATCGTACGATTGGTAGAGCTCGTTGTTACAACATCATTACCAACAGCTGTAATGGCTTCTTCACGGTCATTAGCAAGCTGTTCATAGCCATTACGTACGCTCGATACGAGATTTTGGGTATCCATTAAATTTTCTAAAGCTAGTTCCTTATTGCCCTTTTGATAGACATCGAATACTTCTGTCTTCACAATTTGGCTCCAATCACGTGCAAGTTCTACAGTTTTCTTGCGTTCCTCAGATGTATCATATTTGTCTAGAATCGCATTATTATCCTCAGCTATTTGACGATACTCATTAAACGTTTCCTTATATTTTTCATCCCCAGTTAACACATAGTTTAAAGCTGCTGACAATCGGACACTCATAGAGAGTGCTAAATTATTACTTGCATTGAGTACTACTAAATCTTCTTTTACTAAAGCCTTTGCTTGTCTTTCCATAGCTGTATTGGAAGTGTAAGTGTAGGCTGTAAAGCTAACGACTAAAACTAACAAAAGTATAAATGCACTTAAAATTTTTGCTTTAAGTGTTTTAAACTGATAAATGCCTTTCATTTCCCCATCCCTTTACCCAACTCCGTATAGAGTATTTTGATCAATAACAACTTTTATTTTATAACTATTTAGATAGATTAATAAGCCATTTGGTAAAAATAATTAAAAATAGTTTTTTAGTTCAACAGTATAATTATTTTTCTTTTACGAATAGTAAAATATGTGCAGCTGACAGACGGTTGATTAAAATAATTATGTGAAATTTCCTAATTGCAAAGAAAAAACACCTGAAGCAAAATGCCTCAAGTGTCTTGAATCATATATTTATTGTTTTTTACTCTTTGCCTGTCGCTCCCACTGTAGTAAGGAAGGATAAGGGTCAAATGCCCATTCAGTTCTCCCATTAAATTTGTATATGCCATAATGAAGATGAGGTGGGAATTTTCCAGATGTACCTTCTTTACCGTAACCAGAGCTTCCAACATAGCCTAGAACAGTGCCAGGCTCCACAATTGTGCCTACTTCAATATCCTTATGATAGCTTCCAAGGTGGGCATAATAGTGATAGGAGTTATGATTATCACGAATTCCAATACGCCATCCGCCAAATTGATTCCAACCTTTTACCTCAACGACTCCATATGAGGTAGATACTACAGGTGTTCCATAATTTGCGAAAATATCGGTTCCCTCATGTATACGACGTCCACCCCAACCTCTATTAGCGCCCCAGGTACCTCTATAGCTGTAATCAGAGCGGGTATTGAGTGGGAAGGTATGTGCATCAAGTTCGATGGTCTTATAATGTCTATATAAAGTAGAAATGGTGAAAATTTGATTGACAGCTTCTTCGCTTCCATAGTACTCCCATAAAGCTAACTTAAAATCCTCATCAGTCGTTCCGTATTTGGCTAAGTAACTAGCCATTGAAAAGATGACATCTTCATCATCCTTTGGACTAGCAATTCCATCATTATTACCGTCTAGGCCCATTCCTCCAAAATAGCTAATTGTTTCGGGTTTGGTATCTTCCTTTGCGGGATTTAATGCGCCTGACCAATATTCATCTGAAAATTGGATGGACAAAAATCCATCTCGTTTAGGGATATCTTTTCGAACGGATTGTAGATTTCTTTCATACTGATCAATAGCAGCTAAAAAATGCCAAGGAATGAGTAATTCATCAAACTGTACATAATAAGACATACGCTGCTGTATAATTTCTTCTTCCGTTACTTCTTCCTTTGCAAAGGAGGAGGTAGGGTACAGCGTAATCCCTAAAAGTATGAATGTTAAAAGAAATTTAAAATGGCGATGCACTGATGGACCTCCTTTCTAAAGTTTAGAATAACCGAAATTTTTATCTTCATTCCAGAAAGCTTTTTCCTCACGCATTAGAAGATAATTTCTCGCTTTTTTTGTCAATAAAAAAAGCCATAATAAGAAGAAACTTCACTAAAGAAAAAGTAATCGGTATCATCATGTCATTTACTTCATACTATGTTATAAATCAAGCCCTGAATGGAGGGAAGGCTATTAACATTTTAGATAAAGTGAAAAGCTATCGCGAAGAAGAAAATAGGCTGAAGTGGGAAGGGACATTTGCAGATTATTTAAACATCATTAAGGAAAGACCTGAAGTTGCTCAAACAGCCCATTCACGCGTCTACAATATGATAAAAAGTGCTGGTGTAGAGGAACGCGATGGGCAAAAAATGTACAAATTTTTCGGACAAGAAATTTTTGGGCTTGAAACAGCAATTGAAAGACTGGTGGAGGAATATTTCCATCCAGCCGCACGCAGGTTAGATGTTAGAAAGCGTATTTTATTATTAATGGGACCAGTTAGTGGTGGTAAATCAACTATTGTTACCTTACTGAAACGCGGATTAGAGCAATATTCGCGAACAGAAGAAGGTGCGGTCTACGCAATTAAGGGATGTCCTATGCATGAGGATCCACTACACTTAATTCCACATCATTTACGTAATGAATTTTTTGAGGAGTATGGCATAAGAATTGAAGGAAGTTTATCGCCTTTAAATACGATGCGTCTTGAAAAGGAATACGATGGACGTATTGAAAACGTGATGATTGAACGAATTGCTTTTTCAGAAGATAAACGTGTGGGTATAGGAACTTTTACACCATCAGATCCCAAATCACAGGATATTGCCGATTTAACAGGGAGTATTGATTTTTCCACAATCGGTGAATTTGGGTCTGAGTCAGATCCACGTGCTTATCGCTTTGATGGGGAGCTCAATAAAGCCAATCGAGGAATGATGGAGTTCCAGGAGATGCTGAAGCTGGATGAAAAATTCTTGTGGAATTTATTATCATTAACACAAGAAGGCAATTTCAAAGCAGGAAGATTTGCATTAATTAGTGCGGATGAGTTAATTGTGGCTCATACAAACGAAACAGAATATCGATCCTTTATTTCTAATAAAAAGAATGAGGCATTACATTCTCGTATTATTGTTATGCCTATTCCGTATAACTTAAAGATGAGCCAGGAAGAGCACATTTATGAAAAGATGATTAAAGAGAGTGATATGTCTCATGTTCATATTGCGCCGCATGCTTTAAAGGCCGCAGCAATCTTTTCGGTTCTTACAAGATTGGAAGTGCCGAAAAAACAAGGTGTGGATCTGATTAAAAAAATGCGCTTGTACGACGGAGAAAATGTGGAGGGATTTAATTCCGTTGACTTAGAGGAACTGAAAAAAGAGTTTCCTAATGAAGGCATGAACGGTATTGATCCACGCTATATTATTAATCGTATTTCTTCAGCAATTATTCGCAAAGAGGTACCATCCATTAATGCATTGGATGTTTTACGAGCTCTGAAGGATGGATTGGATCAGCATGCTTCCATTTCTCAAGAGGATCGTGAAAAATATATGAACTACATTGCGGTGGCGCGAAGAGAGTACGATGAAATTGCGAAGAATGAAGTACAAAAGGCTTTTGTGTACTCGTATGAAGAATCAGCGAAAACATTGATGAATAATTACCTAGATAATGTAGAGGCATTTTGTAATAAAAATAAAATTTTTGACCCGCTGACTGGGGAGGAAATGAACCCTGATGAAAAATTAATGCGTTCCATTGAGGAGCAAATTGGTATTTCGGAAAATGCTAAAAAAGCATTCCGTGAGGAAATCCTCATTCGTATTTCAGCCTATGCACGAAAAGGCAAACGTTTTGACTATAATTCTCATGATAGATTGCGAGAAGCGATTCAAAAGAAATTATTTGCTGATTTGAAAGATGTAGTGAAAATTACAACCTCTTCAAAAATGCCGGATGCATCGCAACTCAAGAAGATTAATGAGGTAGTAGCAAGACTTGTTGATGAGCATGGCTATAATACAACTTCTGCAAACGAGTTGCTGCAATATGTAGGAAGCCTGTTGAATCGATAAATACAACTTTTATTGTTCTAAGTCAGATAGGAGTGTCCCAATTTAGGGCACTCCTTTTATTATCAAAATGAGGGATTTTTATGGAATGCACCATTGAATTTATAAAAAAAGTTCAAGAAATTGCTTCACAAGCATAGTATAGAAAAAGCGAATTTGATAGATGGGTGAGGATAAAAATGACTGAACACGAAAATAAACGCTTTGTTATCTCTCAGGAAAATTGGTCCCTCCATCGTAAAGGGCACCAGGACCAACAACGACATATGGAAAAAGTGAAAGATGCGATTAAAAGCAATTTACCTGATTTAGTTAGTGAAGAAAGTATTGTGATGTCCAATGGTCGCGAGGTTATTAAAATACCTATACGCTCACTTGATGAATTTAAGATCCGGTATAACTATGATAACTCTAAGCATGTAGGGCAAGGGCAAGGAGATAGTAATATTGGTGATGTAGTTGCACGAGATGGCAGTAAAGCCAATCAGGCACAAGGCAAAGGGAAAGAGGCGGGTGACAAGCCTGGCCAAGATTATTATGAAGCGGAAGTCAGTATTGAGGAAATTCAAAATGTCTTATTCCATGAACTTGAATTACCCAATTTACAGCAGAAAGAAAAAGCAGAAATTATCACTGAAAAAATAGAGTTTAATGATATTCGCAAAAAAGGGCTAATGGGTAATGTTGATAAAAAGCGCACGATTTTAAATGCGTTAAAACGTAATGCGATGCAAGGGAAAGCTGAAATTACACCTATTCATAATGACGACTTACGATTCAAAACATGGGATGAAGTGGTAAAGCCAGAATCGAAAGCTGTAGTGCTTGCTATGATGGATACAAGTGGCTCGATGGGAGCATTTGAAAAATATTGTGCTCGTAGTTTCTTCTTCTGGATGACAAAGTTTTTACGTTCTAAATATGGAACCGTTGAAATTGAATTCATTGCCCATCATACAGAGGCAAAAGTAGTGACAGAAGAGGAGTTTTTCACAAAGGGGGAAAGTGGAGGAACCATTTGTTCTTCGGCTTACAAAAAAGCGCTGGAATTGATTCAGGAAAAATACTCACCAACACGCTACAATATTTATCCCGTTCATTTTTCAGATGGCGAAAATATTTCTATGGATAATGAAAAGTGCTTGAAATTGGTGGCGGAATTAATGGATGTCTCTAGCATGTTTGGATATGGTGAAGTCAATCAACATAATCGCTTCTCGACACTGATGTATACCTATAAAAAAATTGATGATCCGAAATTTAGATATCATATTTTGAGAAAAAAAGGCGATGTCTATGATGCTTTAAAGAGCTTTTTTAAGAAAAGTGAAGAATAATATATGGAAGTTTGATTAGTAGCACGTTCAAGGGAGGGGGCGTAAAATGGAAACAAAAGAGCTTCATCGAGCTATAGATGAAATTACTGAAATTGCCTCAGGCTTTGGCTTAGATTTTTATCCAATGCGTTATGAAATTTGTCCAGCAGACATTATTTATACATTTGGCGCCTATGGTATGCCTACTCGTTTTTCCCATTGGAGCTTTGGAAAACAATTTCATAAAATGAAGCTTCAATATGATTTAGGGCTCAGTCAAATTTATGAGCTCGTCATTAATTCTAATCCATGTTATGCATTTTTACTCGATACCAACACGTTAACTCAAAATAAATTGATTATCGCTCACGTTTTAGCTCACTGCGACTTCTTTAAAAATAATGTACGCTTCTCCAACACAAGAAGAGATATGGTAGAGAGCATGACCGCTACAGCTGAGCGAATAGCCGGCTATGAAAGAGAGTATGGGAAGGACGAAGTCGAACAGTTTTTGGATGCCGTTTTAGCGATTCAGGAACATATTGATCCTTCTATTTTGAGACCGAAGTTATCTTGGAGTGAGGAAGATGAGCAAGAGGAAGAAAAGACTCCAAAATCACCATACGATGATTTATGGAGCTTAGAAGAAAAAGATAAAGTGTATAAACCAATCAGACGGAGATTAAAGCAATTCCCACCGAAACCAGAAAAGGATCTATTATTATTTTTAGAGGAACATAGCCGTGAGCTGGAAGATTGGCAACGAGATATATTAACAATGATGCGTGAAGAAATGCTATATTTTTGGCCTCAGTTAGAAACGAAAATAATGAATGAGGGCTGGGCATCTTTTTGGCATCAACGAATTATGCGGGAGTTGAATCTAACAACTCCAGAAACAATTGAATATGCCAAATTAAATGCAGGAGTTGTGCAGCCATCTAAAACATCAATTAATCCATATTACCTTGGCATTAAAATTTTTGAGGATATTGAAAATCGCTATAACAACCCGACAGAGGAGATGAAGCGGTTAGGCGTACAGCCGAACACTGGAAGGGAAAAAATGTTTGAAGTAAGAGAGGTCGAGTCAGATATTTCCTTTATCCGAAATTATTTATCAAAAGACTTAGCAAAGCGTGAAGATTTATATTTATTTCAAAAGAAAGGGAATGAGTACCGGATTACCGACAAAGATCATGAGATGGTTCGAGATCAGCTTGTATCAATGCGCGTAAACGGTGGTTTCCCTTATATTCTAGTGAAAAATGGAGATTATTTACGGAATGGCGAGCTCTATTTAGTGCACGGTTATGAGGGAATGGAGCTGGATCCTCATTATTTAGAAAATGTTTTACCGTATATTTATCAGCTCTGGGGACGCCCGGTGCATTTAGAGACTTATGTAGATGGTAAACCGATGTTATACTCCTATGATGGTACTAAAAACTATAAACGTAATGTCTAACAAAAAACTTCTATCTGTTGAGCGTATTAATGAACAGATAGAAGTTTTTAATGCTACTAATCAGTTTCTCCCGTTAATAAATCATTGTCCTCTTCATGGCTTTCACTATGATTAGATGAAGAATGAATATCGCTATCAAGGACTAAGCTATCCCGTACTTTTATACCTTGTTGTCCACCCGCTTCGTCGTTATTATTACCAGCTATACCGCTTCGGCCATTGCCATCTGCGAACTGAGAATTTACATTGCGTGTTTGACTGCCTTGACTAGCATTTTGACCACCTTGATTGACATTTGTCCCCACATCCTTATTGATTTGTCCTCCGCCTTCTGCTCGTTGTTCAAAATGGAAGTCTGTATTTCCTATATTGAATGTAAAATTAAATGTAATATGGTTTCTAGCATGGTTATCAGCGGAATCATTTGTAGGTTCCTCAGCGCCATTAGATTTCTTAGAATTGAAGCCAGACATCGTCTTCCCTCCTTTCGTTTTTTCATACTAATAAGATATTAGAGTTTTGAGTGCCCTCTTGTACGTGTAGCCATATGCACTAGAGAAAAGGAAGGGGTATCTATCTTAGAAGCTCTCGATTTTTGCTATCTATCCTATAAATTTGTTAAAATGAATGGGATTTGAATATCTAGGGAACTGGAACGGTGAAGGAAAGTTGAAAACATTTAAAAAGGTTTATATAGAAATAACGAGTGTCTGCAATTTAGCATGTAGTTTTTGTCCACCTACTGCGCGAGCAAAAGGACTTATAAAAGTAGAACAATTTAATAAAATATTGGACGAGATCCGACCACATACAAAATATATTTATTTGCATGTGAAAGGAGAACCTCTTTTACATCCTCGGATTGACCAGCTATTGGATGCGGCTCATGCGAAAGGGTTTAAGGTCAATATTACAACGAATGGTACACTCATAAAGAAAAATCGTGAAAAAATATTAGGAAAGCCTGCATTACGTCAAATAAACTTTTCGCTACATAGCTTTGATGGGCATGAAGGTTCTGAAAACCGTGAAAAATATTTAGGCGATATTTTAGATTTCGTGCGGGAGTCTAGAGAATACAAAACGATTATTTCCTATCGTTTATGGAATTTACAAAAAGATCATGTTACGGAAGTTGCAGCACGTCGTAACCGTGAAACATTAGAAATACTAGAAAATGAGTATCATCTTGATTATCGCATTGAAGAAAAAGTGGAGCCTGGTAAGGGTGTGAAAATTGGCCCTCATATTTATTTAAATCAGGATCATGAATTCAGATGGCCAAGCTTGCTAGAGCCGGAGGATGAGGGCAAAGGCTTTTGCCATGCACTTCGTAGTCAAGCTGCGATTCTTGTAGATGGTACGGTTGTACCTTGCTGCTTAGATGGCGAAGGGGTCATTAATTTAGGAAATGTACATGAAAAATCCTTCTCTGAAATCGTCGAGGGGGAACGTGCTAATAATATAGTAGAAGGCTTTTCAAGAAGAGAGGCTGTTGAAGAACTGTGCAGAAAATGTGGCTATCGTCAAAAGTTTGGTATGTAATATATATGAAGAAAAACAGCTCCAGGGTCATTGACCATTGGGGCTGTTTTTCTTTGACTGTGAATCAATCGTATCTAAAAAATCCTTTGTAATACGAACCACATATTTTACCTCGTCTAAATTGCGTTCTCTTAATAATGATCGATGAATGTCTAGCATGAGGTTTTTTTCCTCAATATCAGTAACGCCAGCTAATTTTTGAAAATTAAAAAGCTCCTCAGGGGGGATATCTAGTGCCTTCATAAGTGTTTCTAATGTACTCAAAGTTATATTAGATTGGCCGTGTTCAATATTGGAAACTCTCCCTTTACTGAAACCTAATTTTCCTGTTCTTTCGGCCACTTCTTCCTGACTTAGCCCCTTCGATAATCTAATAATACGGAGTTGTTCACCTACTAGCTTTAAAAAATCTGACATATGATTCACCTCTATGTTAAAAGCTAGTGAAAAACAGTGGAAATGACTATACTATTATAGTGGTATAATAGAGAAAATGTTACATTAAAATGGTACAATCTTAGAGTAGTAACTTTCCTTAGTCAAATGACCTAATTGAAGCTATTAGGAATAAATCGAAAGTGAACTTTATATTGCAGTTTCCAAGTAGAACATAAGATTGGAGGATGAAAGTAAGTTGAAGTATTTATTAGAAGAGGTAGCAAAAATTAAAATCGGTAAAATGGTCCCGAGTGAAAAATGTTTTGCTAAGGATGGTATTCCTTACATAACTGAAGAAGTGCTAAAGAAATTATTGATTGAAGATGATACTAGTGATTTGCCAAAGATTGATAGTACTTTTAAGGAACAATTTTCTTTTTCAAGGGTGCCTGCTCAAAGCATCCTTCTAAATAAAATTAATTTAAAGGATACTTCTATCTATCAATGCAAAACAGATGTATGTATTGGCCATGATATCATCGCAATTATACCGAATGAATCGATTGTTATAAGTGATTATCTATTTCATTTTATGAAATGGTATCAGATCAATAAAGAGAGACGGAATGTCTATCGTTTAATGATTGATCTACCTACTATCTCTATTCAGCTTAAAGTAGTTCAATTATTAAATGCTGTTCAACGATTATTAACTAATAAGGATTCATTAGTAACTGCAGTGAAGGAACTCCCACAGCATTTTGATCATATTTCCAGACAGGCAAAACAGCATTCAAAAAGCTTACACCATGGATTTGAGCAGTTGCAATATCTCTATATTGCTATGCTAGATAACATTTTTAATGGTGATTTTTTGAATGTGGTGCAAGAGTATCATTCTTTTCAGAGGTTAAGTAACGAATAATAAAAAACAGTCGGTGCATAACGGATATAATAATCCTTGCACCGACTGATTAAATTTCAATAATGATTGGTAAAATCATAGGCTTCCGTTTTGTTTGCGTAAATAAATACTGACCTACAGCTTTTTTTATTTCTCGTCTTAAGACGTGTATTTGTCTACTTTCCTGCTGTAACTCCATTACTATTTCTTTGGTCAGTACATTTACTTTATTTAACAGTTCCTCGGAATCCTTTGCATAAACAAAGCCACGAGAAATGGTATCAGGTTCCGAAATGATGGCACCGTCTGCTTTGCTGAGTGTCAATACTATAACTAGCATTCCGTCTTCGGAAAGCTGCTTGCGATCACGCAGCACAATACCTTCTACTTCACCTATGCCGATTCCATCCACATACGTATCGCCAGATGGGACCTTGCGTGTTTGTCTCGCTATTGCATTTTCAATATCCACAACATCTCCGTTTTTCATAATAAACGTATGACCTTTTTGGACACCAACTGACTCCGCTAATAAACGGTGTTGATGCAACATACGGAATTCGCCATGAATAGGAATGAAAAATTGTGGTTTCATGAAAGTCAGCATGAGTTTTAAGTCTTCTTGATAGCCGTGACCTGAAACATGCATCCCAGTATGATTGGAAGAACCATATATGACTTTTGCGCCCAGCTGAAATAAATTATCGACAATACGAGAAACTCCTTTTTCGTTGCCTGGAATTGGGGAGGCAGCGAGAATAACCATATCATCAGGTAAAATTTTTACTTCTCGATGGTTACCATTTGCTAAACGAGCGAGTGCTGCTAGTGGTTCGCCTTGACTACCTGTACATAGCACCACTACTTCTTCTGGGGGGAGGTATTTGACTTCACGCGCATCAATTAACAGCTCCTCGGGAACATTTAAATAACCTCGTTCAATTGCTACATCCACAACATTTACCATACTACGACCTAATAAAGCTAGTTTGCGATTAGTGGCGATAGTTGCATGCACAATTTGTTGAATTCGATTAACGTTTGAAGCAAAGGTTGAGATGATAATTTTACGCTCAGCATGGAAAAAGGCCTCCTCAATATGATGCCCAACAAGTTGTTCAGAGGGTGTTAAGCCTGGTCTTTCGGCATTAGTACTTTCTGATATTAGAACGAGTACCCCTTTCGAGCCGATTTCCGCCATTTTATGAATGTCCGCAAATTGGTTATTCACAGGCGTTAAGTCAAATTTAAAATCGCCTGTATGCACAATATTTCCTTCAGGTGTGGCAAGGACGATTCCTAAACAATCGGGTATGCTATGGTTCGTTTTAAAGAAACTTACATCAATTTGCCCTAAATGGAGTGCTGAATCAGCATGAATTTCAATTAAGTCGGTTTCTCTGAGAAGCTTATGTTCTTTTAGCTTTAATTCGATAAGCCCTAAAGTGAAGCGAGTAGCATAAACAGGAACATTTAATTTTTTTAAGAGATATGGAATACCACCAATGTGGTCCTCATGTCCATGCGTTACAATTAAGGCCTTAATTTTTTCTTTATTTTCAAGCAAATAGGTAATATCAGGGATTATCAAATCAATACCGAGCAAGGTTTCATCTGGAAATTTAGCTCCGCAATCAATAATGATAATATCGTCTGCATATTGAATTACATACATATTTTTGCCGATTTCATTAATGCCACCTAAGGCAAAAATGGATAATAACTGTTTCTTTGTGGACAAAGTACTCCCTCCTAAAGTTGTAACTCCATCTAAAAATTACTTTAGCCATATGTAGTATAGCTTTAAGTGTTTCATCCTATACGAAAAGGATTGTGATGATCAGAACGCTACTATTTGTAGTTCATGAGGAATAGAATGAAGGGAACATGAACTGAGCGCCGTGGCGCCAAGTTTTTTCAAAGTTAGGCAAAATAAAAAGGAGGTATAACCCTGTCCGATTTTGTGCAACATGCAATTTTCGAACATAGATTTTGGCTAGAAATCATGCAAAATCATGCGCAATTTATTCATGACGCATTATATCCCTCTGAAAAGGACGACATCCAAAGGGCAAATAGTTTTATCCATCAATTCTCCCAGCTACTTTCCTATGTTCCATCTCTTGATGGTGCCAATGCAGTCTCCTTCTCGATAACCGTTGATGACAATGTCGAGCAGTTTAAACAATTTAAACTCCATCTACTGAGACATCAATTGTCAGGAGATATTGGGATTCATTTAACACCAACATTTGTCAATCATATGGTTAATGAACTTGAGGAATATCAAAATGTACTCAGTTATTTGAAAAAAGGCGAAGTACCACCAATATTTCATGAGCTTCACCATCATTTAATTTGGCTATTGGATGCCTCAGGACACGCGGGTATTATTAATGATGATTTAGATGGGGTCGAAAAAAGATTGAAGCAAAAGAGTAATGAGTTTGCCAAACACTTTGAACAATTTTATTTAAAAGCAGTAGAATTAACAGGTTATTTACGAACGAATATGCATTCCTTTCCTGCCTTAAGCCGCTTTAATAAAGATGTTGAGCTCGAAATGATATTATTTAAAACATTTTTAAAAGAGTTAGAAGAAATGGAATTGAGTGCAGAGGTTTTAGGCACATTTACCGCACCTATGGCGGATCATATGTGGCGCGAAGAGCAATACTATTTAATGAAGCTTGCACAGTCAAGAGGAGAAGAATAAAAGAAAGCGAGGAGGCTATCACAATTGATAGCCTTATTTATTATGGATGAATCACTACTTCAGTCCCGATAGGAACAATACTGGCCAATTCTTCAACATCTGGATTTTGCATTCGGATACAACCATGAGAGACAGCATGCCCAATGGAGCTAGGATCATTCGTGCCATGAATCCCGTAGTGTTCTTTTGATAAACTCATCCACATAGTTCCAAATGGGCCGCCTGGATCTGGATCTTTGTTAATAATAATAAAACTGCCGACAGGTGTTTCGTGTAGCATACGTCCAACTGCTATTGGGTATTGCTTTTGAAGGGTATTATTTCTGTAGAGACGTAGCCAACGATTTTCTGTAGAAATCTCAATACGGTATGGGATCGTCTCGGGATCAGGAAAGCCAGGTATTATAATTTGTTGACCGACGTAAAGAGTATCTGGTTGAATGCCTGGATTGGCAGCAATAATGGAAGACAATGATGTACGATAATCACGGGAAATTTGAGTTAACGTTTCCCCAGGTTTAACGGTATGAATCAACGTCCATCCCTCCTTTTTACAGGTTATGATATATACTATATGCTACTTATGAATGATGTTATGGATTGTTCAGGACTTTGGATAGAATAAGCAGTAACACCGTATTGTTAAGGAGCATATATCATGAGGGAATTTAAAATTACGTATTTTTTTGATGAAATACATTATATCAGAAGGTTTATCTTTATCGAGTCGCAGCAAGAAGCAGAGAAATTGGTAAAGAGTGAACGAGATCAATATATCTCCTTTACAGATAGCAGAGGCATTTATCATGAATTGCATACCAGGCATGTTCGTGTCATTCAAATTTCTGAATACCATCGCATCGATAAAAGTGCTAAAAGGAAAAACACATAATCTGTTCATCATTACACACATTAAAGAAGAAAGGAGTGTGGCATGATGGACAAAGAACAAATACCACATGAAAAGAAAATATTTATGAATTTAAATAGTAAAGACAAACCTGACATGGTTGAGTCAGATACAATAAGTCTTTTCGATTTGCATGAGGATATGCAAACCGTTGATGCCATACCTGTTAAGGAGCTTAATAAGAGAGTGGGAAGAGAAGGCGATGAATTGATTGAGTTACAGCCTGATGAATTGTAGGAGGATAGCATACAATGACTAGAGAAAATGGAGAAGCTCAATTTTCGGTTTCAGGCACAAATATCAATGAAGTAAAGCAGAAAAATGCAGAAGCAGGATTATCCTACAATGAGGTTAAAGCATTATTGGCTCAGCGGGGCGGATATGGGACGGCAATATTTAGTGACACAGATATTGACGAAGTGAAGCAAGAAATACACAAGCATGAACAATGAGTGCATGGGGAGGAGGAGGGTCTTGAGTGCTCTTCCTTTTTTCCTTTACAATGATGTGTAAAGGAAGGGAGGTCAAGATGATGTCAGAAAAGGATTGCCCGCTATGTGGAGAAGAAAATCGTTGTGGAGTGGCAGAAGGTGAAAAAGAGTGCTGGTGTATGACATTGAACTTTCCAGAGCAATTGTTAAATAACGCACAGACTAATACATGTATTTGTCAAACATGCTTAGATACATATAAAGAAGGGTCATTATAATTTATAACTATCATAACGTTCTGTAAATGTTGAGCATTTGGTACAATTGTCTATCGCACAACAACCTAGCAGGCATACATTACTCTGAAAGGAGTGTGTCTAATGGCTAGACCAATTGAACTTAGTAATGTCACACAGGCATATTTAGAGGAATATCAACGCATCCTCAAAAAGATGATGCAGGGCATGACCTATGTAACCATTACCTGTAGCATTTCAGAAAATTTTATTAAGCAAATCATACCTTATCAAATAGCAGCTATCCAAATGTCAGAAAATGTTTTACGCTACACAACAGTTATTCCTGTACAAAATCTCGCATTAGAAATCATTCGAACACATACAGAAATGCTTGAAAGCCTTGAAGCGATACAAAATAGATGTTGTGTTGTACAAAATTCAGAGTATGAATTATACGAGTATATGTGTGCTTATAAAGAAATTACAGAAGCTATGTTTAATGCAATGTGTGCACCACCAGTATCCAATAGCATTAACATCAACTATTTAAGGGAAATGATAGTTCATCATCAGGGGGGAATACGACTAGCGCAAAATGTGCTGAGATTCTGTATTTGCCAAGAATTAATCCCAATTCTAAAGTGCATGATTCAAACGCTTTGTGAGCAACTTGAAGATATGGAAAAGTTACTGGATAGCTTACAAAATTGCGATTGCGAGTGCTAACACAAACGAAAAGTTTATATAGGAAGAACGCGCTAAGATCAATCGTGATTTTAGCGCTTTTTCTGCATAAAAACAGTGTTTAACTAAGAAAAATAAGAAATTGTCAATAAGGTGGACAAATAAATAAGAAAGTATAAAGAATTTTTTGAGAATCTATTTTTGTCTTTCTATTGTTGGTAAAATATATATGTTTTATTAGATGAAGGTAATGAGGAAAGTTCTATAGTCCGTTTTCAAATATAAGTTTTTTACATTTACTTTAGACAAATGGGAGTGGGTATTGTGTTCAAAAGGAAGAAGATAAATCAAAATTATGATTATTTCTCAGCCGCTAAAAATTCTGACATTGAGGCCAATGAGCGCTTTAAAGAAAAATTAGATTTTTTAGCACTATCTAGAATCCGAAGAGAATCTGTTGGGTTTTTACGTAAAATTTATGAAAATAATAGACAGCATATACTTGATAATTTTTATGATCGTTTACTGGAAATACCCGAGTTTAATCAAGTCATTAATACGCATTCAACAGTAGAACGTTTAAAAGGGTTATTTGATTCACACTTTATTAGCCTGTTTGACGATGAATTAGATTTAGAGTATGTATTTAAACGACGTAAAATAGCATATATACATGCAAGAATTGGCGTATTACCGAACTGGATGATTTCTGCTTATACATTGATTAACCAGTTAATCATTCCGCTAATTTTCAAAGAGCTATCACGTGACCAGGAGAAAATGCTGGATGTACTATTGTCCTATGATAGCTTGGTAACAATCGATCAACAAATTATTTTGGAAACCTATATCGAAATTCAAGCAGGTTCCGTAGTGAATGGTTTAGGTGAAATTATTACTTATAATACACAGTTAGATACAGTTAAGGAACTCATCGAATTTCAAGATATTCAGCAACAGGAAATCATTGCAGCAGATAAATTGATGCATGAGTTAGATGAAAGCATTGAAGACATTGCCACATCAGTAGGCGATATCTCAGAGCAAACAAAGCATACTTTGAAAAAATTAAATCAGGACTTAGAATCGTTACATCAAGTTTCAACGATCTTGCAAACAACAGATGAAGGACATAAATCCATGCAGGAGGATATTAATCGTCTAGTTGAACGTGTAAATAGTGTAGCGAAGTTGATGGAGTTGATTCAAAGAATCGCGGATCAAACGAACTTATTAGCTTTGAATGCATCAATTGAGGCAGCCCGCGCTGGAGATGCAGGAAAAGGATTTGCTGTAGTCGCAGAGGAAGTTCGGAAACTTGCTGATGATACAAGTACATCTGTCAAATCCATACATACAGATATACAAGAATTACTTCTTATTACCAATAATATTAGTTCATTAACGACTCAATTTTCACAAGACTTACATCAAGGTGTTACAGATACCTTACACATTTCTCAAACTCTTGCAGAGTTAAATAAAAATTTACAGCAGCAAGGGGCTCGCTTTGAGGAAATTGCTACAACAACAAAGGTACAAGCTCAATCCGCTACAACTATTTCTGAACGCAACCACATAATTACAGAAAGTATGCAAAAAAGTAAGGTCATTGTTTTTGATATGGGCTCGGCCATTTATAAGTTAAGTAAAATGATCGATGGATATCGATCTACAACGATTTCTAAAAATTTTATTATTAGCCAAGAGGATATCATTGAATTAGCCATTACGGACCATTTATTATGGCGCTGGAAAATTTATAATTTACTGTTAGGCTTTGAAACGATGACAGAGCAAGATGTTGGATCACCAAAAGAATCACGTCTTGGTGAATGGTATTATGGCACAGGTAAAAAACTGTTGGGTGATGAGCGTGCCTATGTAGAATTAGAACGACCATTTATTCATGTTCATGATATTGCTAAAAAAGCAGTACGTGAATATAATTTAGGCCACAAAACAGAGGCTGAAAAATATCTGAAGGAAATTTCGGAAGAATCATTTGTGGTGATTGAAAAACTCAAAGTGTTAAAGAATATTTTATTGGACGGGAAAAAACAATATATTCATTAAAAAAATGTGGAGCAAGCTAAGGTAGATTAGCTTGCTCTTTTATGGTTTATGACACTGTTAATTTATCAACGGATGGAACACACATGAAAGTTACGGTCCGTTTTTTACTATCATAAAGACACCATTCACGGTGATCTACGACGGAACCTACGTTCACGCCATATTGTTTATCTTGTAACACAATTGGTTGTCCATGGCGAATGCGAATCGGTAGTTTTTTCTGCTGATGATAGAGACCTGATTCATGACTATGACCAAAGAATAATAGTGGTTTTTGAAAGGATGGGAATGTTGGCTGCCAGCTTACATTCCATTTAAATTGATGGCCATGCATAAGTGTGGCACCATCAATCTCCATTGTTTCAGGTAACGCCCTAAAGCGTTCAATGCCAGTTACCTGTGTAATACGCTCTTCTTGATTGCCCCGTATAGAAGGGAAGGTTAAAAGTTCTTCAAATTTACTCTCTACAATAGCTGCTTTTTGCAAAGATAACCCTGACATTGTTTGTGCTTTTTTCTTACTAACTGTGCATTCATATAGATCACCTAACCCAATGATTTTTGCTTCTTTAGCTGTCTGTTGAATATGTGTTAGAACAGCTTTAGTATCTTCTATATTAGAATGTAAATCTCCTAAAAGTGCATAAAGCATGTAAACCCGGCCTTTCTAAAAATAATCGTACAAACATCATACACCTAATAGAAATTGCTAGAAAAGTAAAACGTCTAAGAATATTTCGTTAGTTCTGCTTCATATTTTGAATGTGTAGAAAAATTGCCAAGGAAATCAATGCTTGTTAAAATATAATCATAATTTTCTGAATTTTTAATAGTCTAGAAGTTTGCTATTGATGATGACTCTACGCATTAGTAAAAAATGAATTATTGGAGGGCTTATAATGACGATGTATATGACGGATATTCTTAAAAACTATGCTGTACAACAACCAAATTCAATTGCGACCTTGTATGAAGGAAAAAAGCTAAGCTACAGTGAATTTTACAAACATGTAGAAAGATTTGCAGCCTATTTACAGGAGCAAGACTATGAAAAAGAAGATGTGATTGCATTATATACGCTCAATTCGGATTTATTTTTAATTGCTTATTTAGGGGTGCAATTAGCGGGCTACGTTGCTATGCCTATTAACACTAAATTGGCAGCTCCTGAGGTTGAATTTATTTTTAATCACTCACAAGCAAAGGGGCTAATTTATGATGAAAGATTAGTAGAAGCCTTGGAAGATGTATCCTATTCGTTTCAGCATATTATTGGATTTCAAGATATGAATCATATCATTAAAAATAATGATCGGGTAAGAACTGTAGTACAATTGGAAGCCTGTGATACTGCAGTTGTCATGTACACTTCTGGTACGACTGGTAAACCAAAAGGTGTGATGCTAACACATCAAAATATTGTGGCTACGGCAGATATTTGGTCATCATCCATGAATATGTCTAATAAGGACAAGATGTTTATTTGTACACCATTATTCCATTGTGCAGGACTTCATGTTTTTGCCATGCCAATGTTTTATCGAGGCGGGACAGTTGTGATAGAAGAAGCCTTTTCTCCAACAAAAACATTAGCTCAGATTGCTGTAACAGAGGCAACAATTTTCTTTGGCGTTCCATCTATGTATACGATCATTTTAAATACACCAGCATTCAAGGAACATCGCTTTAATCATTTGCGTTTATTATGTTACGGGGCAGCTCCAATGCCCTATGAGCTCGTAAAGCAAGTGAAAGAGGCGTTTCCAAATGTGAAAGTTCAAAATCTATATGGTCAAACAGAAAACACGCCTGCAGCAACATCTTTATTAGATACTGATGCCTTGACGAAGATTGGCTCTGTTGGGAAACCATTAGGGCAGACAGAGGTTTGTGTGGTTGATAGTGAAGGAAAGTCAGTTCCAGCTGGTGAGGTAGGCGAGATTTGCGTAAAGGGTCCACAGGTGATGAAGGGCTATTTGCGTAATCCTGAAGAAACAGCTAGAACGATTAGGGATGGTTGGCTTTATTCAGGAGATCTAGGACGTTTTGATGAAGAAGGCTATTTATATATTGTAGATCGGAAAAAAGATATGATCATCCGAGGTGGCGAAAATATTTACCCTATTGAAGTGGAAGAAGTGTTATATCAAATGCCCGAAATTTTAGAAGCAGCAGTGGTTGGTTTGCCGCATGAAGTTTATGGAGAGGTGCCCAAAGCTTTTGTCGTATTCAAGGAAGGTAAATCTCTCGATGAAAAAATCATATTATCTTATTGTCAGACACGACTTGCCAAATATAAAGTACCGTATGAAATTGAATTTTTAGCTGAACTGCCACGTAATGCTTCTGGTAAAGTTCTAAAGCATACGCTAAGACCTAAAGTAAGTTCAATTTGAGCAATATCAATGCTCTTAAAGTTTTTTGCACTCAGTGTTCCGTTTTCCATACAAAAATACTTACTGAAACAAGATAAAATAGGAACCTCTTTCAAAGTATCGTATAATAGAGTCTACGACAAATTAAATTAAAAGAATGGAGAAGGGGTTACCCTTCGATTTAGAATAGGAGCGGAATTTGTCTTGTGGACGGGGTATAAACGCCTTTTACTTATTGGCATTTTGATCATTATGTTACTTTCTAGCTGTCAGCCATTTTCACAGCAAGATGCAGAACAAAAAAATCAGTTAACAGTTTTAACCGTAGAATTTAATAGTGGTGCACCAATCGCTAATCTTTATATCACGGTCACAGATGTACAGACTGGTGATGTTGTAGAGAATGCTATTGGTTCTGAAGAGGGAGAAGCGATATTTTCGAAGCTAAAGGCAGGAAGAGAATATGCCATTGCGGCAACAACACTGGAAAATAGTACGACAAATGATGGCTATACAACAATCGAGAATTTTACGTATGATACAACAAAACCTTATTACAGATTGCAAACACACTTTTCAAGAGACGAACAAGAATTAGATGTACCTGTTGTGATGCAAAATCCCGAACTTCCACATGGCTGTGAAATAACTTCACTCACAGCGGTATTAAATTACTTTGGAATGGATGTTTCCAAGCTTGAAATGGCTGATAACTATTTACCAAAGCAAGAAATACGTACTATAGGCAATCAACGTTTTGGACCAAATCCAAATGAGGCCTTTGCAGGTAATCCTCGTGATAAAGCTCATGGTATGTATGTTTTTGCTGCTCCAATTGTCAAGGCAGCAGAGGCAGTTATTGCAGATAAACAGGCACATTTACGTGTGACTGATATGAGTAATGCCTCACAGGATGAGATTTTACAGCTTGTTCGTGAGGGAGTACCTGTCGTGACATGGGTGACGCTGGATTTATCGAAACCTAAACCAAATGCAGATAGAGGCTGGATTTATGAAGGAGAGACAACTTCAAAGGATGCCTTTATGAATTTACATGCTGTTGTTTTAACAGGGCACTTAGGCGATAAAGTAGTTGTAATGGACCCGTTAAAGGGTTATGTAACATACAATGTGGACCAGTTCTTTAAAAGCTATCGAGAATTAGGTGAACAGGCAGTAGCTGTTCATAAATAAACAAGCTATAAATCCTTTCATTAGGAAGTATGTTACACTAATAAAAAAGCAAAAGTGAGTTGAGTAGAATGGCCATTGAGCACGCTTTTTTACCGGTTTTACTAGGCGATGAAATGAATGCTTATGGCATGGCCAGAGCATTTTACGAAGCCTATGGTGTGAAGCCACTTGCACTAAATCACACCAATATGGAAAAAATTCAACAAAGTGATTTATTGACTTTTCGTGAGGTACCTAGACTTCATGTAGAAGAACGATTTGTGACGGCACTACAGGCAATAGCGCAGGAATTCGTAGACAAAAAATTACTGCTATTAGCCTGTGATGAATTTTATGTCAAAAAGATTGTTGAACATAAAGAAGAATTAACAGAGGATTTTATTGTTCCTTATGTGGATGCTCAGCTTGCACATCAGCTACTAACTCGCGAAAGTATGTATGAGCTGTGTGCACAATTCGGCTTTCAATACCCTGCTATGCATATATGCACAGTAAATGATTATGAAGACTACGACCTGTCATTTGACTATCCCATTGTCATTAAACCGATGAATATGACAAAGTATGCCACATGTATTTTTCCTGGAAAGAAAAAAGTATATATTGCACATGATAAGGACGAAAAGGATAGCATATTCCATGCCATCTATAAGGAATCTGCCTATCGAGATGATCTCATGATTCAGCAATATATTCCTGGAGAAGATGCTAATATGTGTGTTGTCAATGCTTACGTAGGACAAGATGGGAAGGCTAAGCTTCTTGCTGTAGGGAATCCTATTCTAGAAGAGCATTCTCCAGAAGGTATTGGTCGTTATGTGGCTATTATGACAACCTATAATGGAGCTTTAATGGAGAATGTGAAATCGTTCCTAGAAACTATTCAATTCCAAGGATTTGCTACATTCGATATGAAATATGATGATCGTGATGGGCAATATAAATTGTTAAGTATTGAATTACATAATGAGCTTTCAAATTATTATGTGACAGCTAGTGGCTATAATCTAATGCAGTATGTCGCAGACGATTACGTTCGAGGGAGTAAACAGCCACTAACATACGTGCAAAACAAACATCTTTGGACAATCGTGCCAAATGGTGTCCTTTTCAAATATGTACAAAATGAACAACTCATTATTGAAGCGAAAAGTCTGATTCGACAAGGAATGGCGACGGATTCTATTTTTAATTATAAAGATATGAATGCCAAGCGTTGGTTAAATGTAACGCTCGATAATTTAAGTTTTTATCGCAAATATAAGAAATATTTTAATAACAAAGGTCTGTCTAACTCATGAAAAAACAAACTTTAGGTATAATTGGTGGCGTTGGTCCACTAGCAACAATGTTTATTGGCGAAATGATTGTAAGACGTACACAAGCACAAAAAGATCAGGAGCATTTACATACCATCATTGATAATGATACAAATATTCCTGATCGTACGGCTTTTATTTTAGATAATACAAAAGAAAACCCTGTTCCCGTTATTATTGAGGATGCAAGAAAATTAGCTTCTGTAGGAGCTGCTATGATTGCCATTCCATGTAATACAGCTCATACTTTTTATGACGAGATCCAGGAAGGTTCCCCAATCCCTGTTTTGCATATGATTCGTGAAACGGCGAAGCGTGCATCCGAATTAGGGGCGGAGCGTGTTGGTATTTTAGCGACAACAGGTACACTGACATCACGAATGTACCAAGAAGCGCTAGAAGAATACGGCATTACACCAGTTGTACCAGATAATGAGATGAGATCGCATGTGATGACCATCATTTACGATTATGTCAAAGCTGGTAAGGATGTCACACAGGAGGATTGGCAACCAATAGAAGAGGCAATGCTAGCACTAAACTGCGACCGTATCGTATTGGGCTGTACTGAGCTATCTATTGTTAATCGAGATTTAAAATTAAGTAATATATATATCGATTCATTAATCGTTTTAGCGGAATGTGCTATTTTAGCCTGTGGTTATGAGCTAGCCGATAAGGAATGAATGGATAAAAAAGAATCTGCTTGCTTTACACGGGTAGGCTACAAGTCTTCAAAGGGTTGTGGACTGGCTTACATTTCCGTATGTGGAGTTAGGCAGATTTTTTATGGATGAAAGGTTCGTATAATGAAACGATTTGATAAAGGTTTGCGTACATACAAAGTAGGAAGCTACCGAGTGTGTTAAACTAGTGTCAAGCAGATAGAAGGTGGGAAATAACATGTCAGTAATCAGTTTATTAAAAGAAGAATTACAAGAAAAATGGAACTTTGAAACAACCATGAAAATTCAAGAGGAAATGATACCAGCTATGCTTGAAGGTAAAGATATCGTAGCTGAATCACCTACTGGCTCAGGTAAAACATTAGCGTATGTATTACCATTACTGAATAAAGTAAATGGGGCGAAAAAGCAAACACAAGGTCTCATCGTAGCTCCATCACAAGAGCTAGCTATGCAAATTGTAGAAGTCATCCGTGAGTGGACAGTAGGTACAGATATTACTGTTCAGCAGCTTATTGGTGGTGCCAATTCAGCCCGTCAAATTGAAAAACTAAAGAAAAAACCAACGATTGTTGTTGGAACACCTGGCCGTTTAAATGAATTAGCACGTGCAGGAAAATTAAAACTTAAGGAAATTGAAACAGTTATTTTAGATGAATGTGATCAATTACTTAGTCGTGAATACCGTGTTGTCATCAAATCCTTTATTGAAGGTTCTGCCTTTGGGCGACAAGTTGTTGTTGTTTCAGCAACCATTACAGAGGAAATTGAATTAGTGGCGAGTCGTATGATGTTTGAACCAGTTCGTTTTAAAATTAAGCCAGAGGATATGTTAAAGGTCGGCAAAGTGATCCACTCATTTGTGAAGGTGGAAGAACGCGATAAAACAGAGTTCCTTCGCCGACTATCACATACAGAGGGACTGAGAGCACTAGCATTCGTCAATAATATTGATCAATTGTTAATGAAAGAAACGAAGCTACAGTATCGCTCTGCACCAATCGTTACTCTTCATTCTGACATGAAAAAAGAAGAACGCAAAAAGGCTTTAGATGCTTTCCGCAAAGGGGACGCACGTATTTTAATCGCGACAGATATTGCTGCACGTGGTTTAGATATTGCCGGTTTAACACATGTTATTCATGTTGACGTTCCACGAACAATTGAGCAGTATTTACACCGTTCGGGTCGTACAGGTCGTGCGGGTGCAGATGGTGAAGTATTAACATTACTATCTTATCAAGACGAAAAAACCTATAAAAAATGGACAAGAGAAGTTCCTGGTAAGCCAGTGCAGAAAATATGGCATGATGGTAAGCTAATGGAAGGTAATTCTAAAACAATTGGACAAAAGCGAGGGAAATAATATGACATTTGAAGAAAAATTACAGGCATACGCAGAACTTGCAGTAAAAGTTGGGGTAAACATTCAACCAGGTCAATATTTGTTAGTCAACACATCAGTTGATGCATTAGATTTTGCTCGTTTGGTCGTTAAAGAGGCGTATAAGGCTGGCGCTGGACGTGTCCATGTTAATTTTTCAGATGATGAAATGGATCGTGCCTATTTTGAACATGCCTCTGATGAAGAATTTAACCGTTTCCCAGAATGGGTCGTACGAATGCGTGATGAACTCATTGAACGTAAAGGGGCATTATTATGGATCGATGCTGCAGATCCTGATAAATTAACAGGAATTCCTGCCGATCGATTAGCTACACATCAAAAGGTATCTGGATCGGCATTGAAAAACTATCGTAATGCGGTTATGAAGGATTTGATTGCTTGGTCAATTATTGCAGTTCCTTCGTCAAAATGGGCGGCAAAGGTATTCCCTCAATTAACAGAAGAGGAGCAAGTACCTGCCTTATGGGAAGCTATCTTTAAAACAGTTCATATTGGAGAAGGTAATGCAGTTGAAAATTGGCATCAGCATGTAACTAATTTAGAATCTCGTGCAGAACTTTTAAATAATAAAAAGTATGCGAAGCTTCACTATACTGCTCCAGGAACAGATTTAACAATTGCTTTAGCACCACAGCATAAATGGCTAACTGGTGGCAGTAAAACGCCTGAAGGCAATGTTTTTATTGCCAATATGCCAACAGAAGAGGTCTATACACTTCCAATGAAGCAAGGTGTAGACGGTTATGTTAGTAATACAAAGCCTTTAGTGTATCAAGGCAATATCATTGATGGCTTTAAATTAACATTTGGAGAAGGAAAAATTATCAAGGCAGAAGCTGAAGTGGGTCAAGATTTATTACAGGAACTCATTCAAGTAGATGAGGGCTCAAGTTATTTAGGTGAAGTGGCACTTGTTCCTCATGAATCACCAATTTCAGCATCAGAGATTTTATACTTTAATACGTTATTCGATGAGAATGCTTCAAACCATTTAGCGATTGGTGAAGCGTACCCAACTTGCTTAGAGGGCGGTAGAGACTTAGAAAACGGTCAACTAGAAGCCTTAGGCGCAAATATTTCTGTAACGCATGAAGACTTTATGATTGGCAGCGGTGAGATGAACATTGATGGTATTTTACCAGACGGTACTGTAGAGCCCATATTCCGCAAAGGTAGCTGGGCTTTCTAAGCTTAGTAAAAATCAAGAATGGGGGAGAGCAGATGAAGCACTTTTGTAACTTGATCGGGGTAATCATATTATCACTGACATGCTGGGGTTCATCTGCTTTTGCTCAAACTGAAAACTTTGTAGCTATCGGGGATTCCTTAGCTGCTGGTCAAACGCCTTATCAACAAATTGATGCTGGATACAGTGATTTAATTGCTATGAGATTAAAGTCAATCGATCAATTAAAATCCTATACAAAGAGACTAGCTTTTCCAGGCTTTACAACAGCAGATGTGTTAGAAAAAATCCAATCTGAGGAAGCAAGGGATTTACTAGCCCATGCTACGCTAGTTACGGTTTCAGCAGGAGCCAATGATTTATTACGGCTTGTCCAACTGAATCCAACGGCTGGAACTTTAGCTTTTTCCCAGCTTCAAACAGATTACGCCTTAAATATGGCGAGAAAAAATATGGTGGCTATTTTAGATGAATTAGCTGAACACGCACCAAAGGCTAAGGTATATGTTATAGGCTATTATTTTGCTTATCCAACTGTTCATCTAACACAAAAGGAAGGAACAAATGCACAGCTTGTGAAGTTAAATAAGATTTTACAGCAACAGGCGGAGCTAGCCGGAGCGGTGTATGTAGATGTGTACGATGACTTTGGTTTAAATGCAACAAACTACTTACCGAATCATGCTGATGTTCATCCAAATTTTGAAGGCTATCGCCAAATGGCCAATGCTTTTTTAAGAGCCTATAGTGGTAGTGATGCGCTGAATATTTCTTCATCACAATTACCGAAGCCGAATCCTTTAACATTTGAGGAAATTTTAAAGGAACGAGCATCTGCACAACCTAAACAACAGAAGGCACCACAAAAGTCTGTTAAAATGGGACGTTCTATTCAAGGATTCCACGGCTATACGGCTTTTATAGAAAAGATAGAGAATAGATGAATAATGATTAAGAAGGCATCTTTTAGGATGCTTTTTTTGTGCGTGCTGAAATCCCCAAACAAAGGAAAAACAATCTGTTAATAGCCATGATAAAATAGTAAGAGGACAGGAGGTACAGGAATGAAAATATTTCATACAGCAGATTGGCATTTAGGAAAGCTCGTTCAAGGTGTCTATATGACAGAAGATCAACAATATATCCTACAACAATTTATGCAAGCAATTGATGAAGAAAAGCCAGATGTAATTATTATAGCAGGTGATCTATACGATCGTTCCATGCCTCCTATTGAGGCAGTGAATTTACTAAATGATGTTTTAGCAAAAATAGTATTAGAGAAGAAGATTCCTGTTTTAGCTGTTGCGGGGAATCATGATAGTGCAGGCAGATTAAATTTTGGTAGTCGATTGATGCGTGATAGTGGCTTATATATTAAGGGACAATTTACGAAAGATCATGCACCCATCATCTTGAATGATCAATATGGAGAAGTGCATTTTCATCTTGTGCCGTTTGCAGAGCCTGCTTCTATTCGTAGTATTTTTGAAGAGGAATCGATACGTTCTCACCAAGATGCTATGCAGAAAATTATTGAGCACATAACAGCAGGTATGGATACAAGTAAACGCAATATATTTATTGGACATGCCTTTGTGACGAAGTATGGTGAGGAGGAAGCCAATACTAGTGATTCAGAGCGACCGCTTTCTATAGGGGGATCAGATTGTGTAAATGCAGCTTTATTTAAACCATTTCATTATACAGCTCTCGGACATTTACATAAGGCACATTATGTCTTAAATGAAACGATTCGCTATGCAGGTTCACCGTTAAAATATTCATTATCTGAGCATTTACATGAAAAAGGCTTTTTAATCATTGATCTAGATGAACATGGAAATAGTACAGTAACCAAAAGAAAGTTTGTGCCAAGAAGAGATTTACGGATAGTAGAAGGACAGTTGGAGGAGTTACTAATGCTTCCACCAAGTGATGATTATGTATTTGTGAGATTGACAGATGCTACATCCGTATCTTCTCCAATGGAACGTATCCGTACTGTTTTTCCTCATGCGATGCATGTTGAGCGTAAGGTTATTCGATTAGAGATGCCAAGCGAGCTTCAAGTAGTAGAAGCAGAAAAATTAGAAGATATCGATCTATTCCGCTCTTTCTTTACAGATATTATCGGCATTCAGCCAGATGAAGATACTGAGCGTTTGTTTACGGAGATGTTGCAAGAATTATTAGATGAGGAGCGAGAGATAGTAAAATGAAGCCATTAAAGTTAACGATTACGGCATTCGGTCCTTATAAAAATACAGAAGTAATTGATTTTCAACAGTTAGGGGAACACCGTTTGTTTGCTATTTCTGGCAAAACAGGTGCGGGGAAGACGACGATTTTTGACGCCATTTGTTATGCACTTTATGGGGCGGGTAGTGGAGAGGATCGTCAAGATACGGCTTTACTACGAAGTGGTTTTGCTGACGATGATGTTTATACAGCGGTAGAACTTATGTTTGAAATGCATGGAAGAGTCTATCAGATTTTGCGCCAGCCAGGACATATAAAGGAAAAAAATAAAACAGCTACTGGTAAAAAAGTGGAGTTAGCGGTAGTAAAAGAGGGAAGGCTCGATTATAACATTGTTGAAAAGCAGCAAACGCTTGAAGTTGATAAAAAAATACAGGAAATTATAGGACTCACAAAGGATCAATTTAGCCAAATTGTGATGTTGCCACAAGGTGAATTTCGCAAATTATTAACTTCGGACTCTACAAACAAAGAGGTAATCTTACGGAAAATCTTCAAAACAGATCGCTTTGGTGTCATGACAAAAATGCTTGATGCTAAACGAAAAGAGGCAGAGAGTGATCTTGAACGTGCCAAGCAATTAAAAGAACATCTACTAGGTCAAATTGTTGGTGCTCTTCCACATCGTGCATCTCCTCTTTTTACTCAAATTGCTGATAATACGGAAAATATGCATCAGCTAAAGCAAGCGCTGGAAGAGGAATTGACCTACTATACGAAATGTATAGAAGAAGAACAGCGACAATATGAGGAAGCATATAGTCTTCATCAAAAAGAACAAGAATATTACCGTTTAGCTAAAACGCTTAATGAACAATTTGAGGAACAAGCCAAACGTCAGGAACGACTAACAATGTTGTTAAATGAGCAAAACACCTACCGTGCAAAGGAACAGGAGATTGCTTTAGCAGAACAAGCAGAACGTTTAATATTGCTCGAACAACAATGTATCGATTTACGAGCTGAACAAAATTTAAAAGAACAAGCATATGAACAAGCTAATAGCTGTCAGCTACAAACTAAGGAACTACTACAACGAGCGCAAGATAAATATGAAGTGGAAGAGGCTAAAGAGTCTCAACGGCAACAAATTTTACAGCAGGAAATGCAGTTACAAGGGTTGCTACCAAAATTCGAAGCTTATGACGGCAATGTACAGCAACTGCAAATTGCTGAGCAATATGTTAAGACGGCCAAGCAAGCGGTAGCTGATAACCTAGCACTAGTAGAAAAAGAACAAGTGCAATTAGAGCAGTTTTCGCAAACAATAGAACACTATGAAAACCAACTAGAACCATATGAAGGGTACTTAGAGCAACTACCAAAGCTTCGTGAACAAGTGGCTTTGCTCATGCAGGTGGAGAAATATACAAAAAGCGTAGAGATAGCCAAGCAGGATGCCATCACTACTAAAATTCACTATCAAGAAAGTAGACAAGATCTTCAACAATTAGAGCAACGTTGGCTGACAAGTCAAGCAAGCGTTTTGGCTCAGCAGCTTAAAGACGGGGAACCTTGTCCTGTTTGTGGGAGTATAACTCATCAACAAACACATACTAAGCAATTGGAAGTTGTTGACCTTGCTCAGGTGGAAGCGTTAAGAGCAAAGGCTTCATCCGTCGAGCGCTTATATTTGGAAAAAGAAGCATTTTTAACATCCACGCAACAGCTTCAGCAAGAGGCACTGAAGCAACTAGAAGCACATCCATCTAAACAACAGGATCAAGTATATTTAATCGATACCTTAGACAAAATGGAACAAGAGATTACTAGCTTAAAGGTTGTCAATCAACAGTTAGCTCAAACGCGAATAAACCAAAAAGAGCAGCGTCTAAAAATAGAGCAACTGCAGAACAAACAACTAAAACTTGATCAATATTTTACTGAGCAGATGAAGAACTGGACAAGACTACAAGCAATTGTAGAGGAACAATATAAGCAAATGCCAACAGCTATTCAAACTTTACTGCAATTAAAACAAGCGCTTACCGATGTTAGCAAACAGAAAATAGATTTACAAAAATTATGGCAAGAAAGTCAACATAATTTACATGCCGCAAAGGAAGCTGCAAGTAATGCAAAATTGGCTGTGGAAATCGCCCAACAGAATTTTGAAGAATTGAAGTGCAAGTTGAATGACAAACGTGAGCAGTTTTCAATAAATATGCAGAAAGCAGGCTTTGTTAGCTATGAGGAATACGCAGCTGCCAAAAGAAGTGCGACCCAATTAGAGGGCCTTCGGAAGGCATGCAGTGACTATATGTTACAGGTTCACACATTACAAATTCAAATTACCGAAGGAGAGAAGCATCTCCAAGGGAAAGAGGAACAAGATTTAGCTTTGATGGAGGCAACAGTGGAAAGTCTCAGAATCGCCTATGAGGATGCCTTTAAACAACTTCAACAAATAGATGGTTTTGCGAAATCATGTCAAAGCTTTATCAATAAGGTGGAAGAAACAGCGAGAGAGCTTCGTTTACTTGAGAATGAAGCTGGAAGAGTGAAGGAGCTCTACGGCTTATTAAATGGGCAAAATTCGAAAAAACTGTCCTTTGAGCGTTATATTCAAATTAATTACTTAGATCAAATTACAGAGGCAGCCAATATTCGCCTTTATCATTTATCAAATGGTCAATTTGAGCTTAGACGTTCAGACCGGCTAGAAAAGCATGCGAAGCAAAGCGGACTTGGACTTGATGTATATGATGCTTACACAGATCAATTACGTGATGTCAAAACTTTATCTGGCGGTGAAAAGTTTAATGCATCATTAAGTCTTGCTCTAGGAATGGCTGATGTTATTCAAAGCTTCCAGGGCAATATTCATATTGAAACAATGTTTATTGATGAGGGCTTTGGTTCGCTCGATGAGGAATCTTTAAATAAAGCGATAGACACATTAATTGATTTACAGGATTCTGGCCGAATGATTGGCGTAATCTCTCATGTGCCTGAATTAAAATCTGCGATGCCAGCCGTTTTACATGTAGAAAAAACGTTGAATGGGCATAGCCAAACACACTTTGAAATAAAATAAAGGAAGGTGTATTTCCGACATAAGGAAATACGCCTTCCTTTTATTTTTTTCGAGGACTGACTGTAGAAGGTGTTCCTTTTTTTGCTGCCAATACTTTTTTTACGATAGGTATAACAATAGGTGCTAATTTTACAGCAGTTTTCACAACTTTTGATACTTTCATCAAAAACACAGCTCCTTTTATAATTCTTCTACCTGTTTATCCTAAAAATGAAACATTAACGGATAACTCGAACAGCTTGAATAATATTCCAAATAACGATGCCGAGTGAGACTATTACATAAATGGCGAACGAAATGAACCAAACAATCATCACTGTACTATTACTTGAAGTTGGATCTAAACTAAATGTAGAAAAAACAAAGACAATGAAGAACAAGATTCCAAAAACAAAAGGGACTAGATGAGACACAAGTGCGCGTATTGAATGTCTTTTGATGTCAGAATCTTTCGTAACGAAGTAAACAATTAATGGTACAATGAAAGGGGCAAAGAAAATACTGAGATAACTAAAGGCAGATAAAATTTTTTGGTTCTCCATAGTTGTACCTCCTTTTTTAATATTTACGCATGGAAAACGGCAAAGTTTCAAAAAATATAGTTTGGAAGAGGTTGTAATCATCCTATCCTTTGCGTACAATGAAAGTGTTCAAATTAAATTCAGATGTAACGACCACAAGGGGAGCTGATGATGTCAGCTGAGACTTGGCACGTAATGCCTTGACTCTTTGAACCTGTAAGTTAACACTTGCGTAGGGATGTGGATAGAAACCGACACTTGTACGATGTGAGGCTCTGTCCTGACATCGTTTTTTCATTCTTAAAGGAATAAAAAGATGTCAGAGAGAATCAATCAGCGCATTTCTATTCCTGCTCTTGTATCCTACATCGGAACAAAGGAGAGAATATGTATGGACAAAAAAAGACTATTAATGCTGGTGGAGATTGCCATATTTGCAGCGATTGGCCTTGTGCTGGATCAAGTTTCATTTAAAGTATGGGCACAAGGGGGCTCTGTTAGTCTCGTCATGGTACCAATAATGTTAATTGCATTTCGCTGGGGTTTAGTAGCTGGACTAACAACGGGCTTACTTGTAGGTGTTATGCAAACAATGTTTGGGGCATATATAGTACACTGGCTCCAAGGATTACTAGATTATGGTGTTGCTTTCACAGTCGTGGGATTAGCAGCTATTGTCCGTGGACCATTGCTTGAGGCAGCTAATCAACAAAACAAAACAAAAATGGCACTTTATATTATTCTAGGTACGGTGTTTGCAGGCTTCTTGCGATATGCGGCCCATACTATTGCTGGATCTGTATTTTTTGCAGAGTATGCTGGCGATCAAAATGCGTGGATTTACTCGATTATTTATAATGGTACTTATATGCTACCAGCAACAATTTTAACAGCCATTGTTGGAGTGCTATTATTCACAGCGGCTCCACAATTAATGAAACATAAAGCATAAACCGATCCCCTTCATATTTGTGAAGGGGTTTTTTATTGTAGCAATAAGTAAATAGCGCTTTTAGCACTTTGCCAAGTAAGCAGGCATACAATATTTAAAGCGTTTATCGTTATACACATAAAAAGTTATGTTATATTAAAGAGTAGATATTAGATGAAAGGGACGTTATACATGATTGTAAAAACGCAAGAAGAGATTGAAGCTTTTAAAAAAATCGGACGCATTTGTGCTGAGATTCGTGAAGCGATGAAGACTGCTACAAAACCAGGTGTCACAACACTTGAGCTTGATGAAATTGCTGGTCGCATGTTTGCCGAGGCGGGTGCTATTTCTGGACCAAAAGGAGAATATGACTTCCCAGGATATACTTGTATTAGTGTCAACGAAGAAGTGGCACATGGTATCCCAGGTAAACGTATTATTCAAGCGGGGGATATTGTCAATATTGATGTTTCAGGCTCTTTAAATGGCTACTTTGCCGACACTGGTATTTCATTTGTAGTTGGTGATGGCTATGAAGACAAAGAAAAACTATGTCGTGTAGCTAAAAGTGCTTTTGATCGAGCAATGACAAAAGTAAAGGCTGGCTCTAAATTAAATCAAATCGGAAAAGCTGTTGAGCGTGAGGCGAATGCAAATGGCTTAACAGTCATCATGAATTTAACAGGCCATGGTTTAGGTCGTTCCTTACATGATGAACCAAATCACATTTTAAATTATTATGATGCATGGGACTCTACAATAATGAAAGAAGGTATGGTCCTTGCAGTTGAGCCGTTTATCTCCGCAAAAGCAGAGCATATTGTAGAAGCTGGTGATGGTTGGACATTCATTACACCTGATAAATCCCTTGTTGCTCAGATTGAGCATTCAGTAATTGTTACAAAAGATAAACCAATTATCCTAACTTCATTAGACGAAGACTAGGATCACATAAAAAATCCTGCAAACCAATTTATTTTTGGTTAGCAGGATTTTTTTTAATAAATAATATACCGACTAAGAGAACACCACATAAAAATAAGGCAGCTGTTGTTACGAGTAGCTCATCAAAACCATTATGTAAAGTGATTCCTAAATATGCCCAAATAAAAACACTTGGATACATGATATCAAAGTGATGAAAGCGGATATGTAGCGCGATTGCTCCACCTAACGTCAGTAAAATAACTGCCCAAAGAGGAGTGCTAAGACCAAAACCGTTCCAACCATAAGCTGTTAACGTAAAGCTAATATTCGTGATAAAAATAAATGTCATCCATGCAAAATAAATGGCGAAAGGAATACGACCCGACAGTGATTTGTCATGAAATGGATACGTATTATACAACATAAATAAATACAAGACTAAGAGTAAGGTAATGCCGAGAGAAACAATAAATAATTCATGATGCCATACGTATATCGTTAATGCTTGCAAAATATTTATGCAGCTAAAGAGCGCAGACTGTTTCATAGATGTCTTTTTGATGTTCATCACTAACCAATAACCGATGAATAAATAAATGACAATCCAAATTACATGACTTCCATCAACAGGTGCAAAAACCACAGGAAAACGATTAGAAATTTCTAAAGAAGACTGACCGTTTAGTTTCATGAAAAAGGATGAAAAGGTTAGGATGAGTGAGACAATATAAGAAATTGTCATCATTAAAAACCGAGGCATGTTTTCCTCTCCCTTCGTGTTAGATTGTATAGGGAAAAGACAAATAAGTATAGTACTGTCACTCATTTTATTATAACGGAAATTTCCAACAATGTATCGTGTTGTTTTGCTAATAATATCTACAATTTACCATCCTAATAGGCATCCATATAATTCTTTAGTACAATAAGAATATATCCAGATTAAAGGAGTGAAGCTTTATGACACTAAATTTAAAAAATCTAGACCTATCCATTGAACTAGATAAAAAGATGTATAAAAAGAAATTAAAAGTACTCCAATATGAAATGTTAAATGCACAACAATTTTTATTAAAAAACAAAATAGGTTTAGTCTTAGTATTTGAAGGTATGGATGCAGCCGGTAAAGGGGGAGCTATAAAACGTTTAATTGAACGTGTCGATCCGCGAGGTTATGTGGTACATCCAATTTCGGCTCCTCAACCACATGAATTGCGCTATAACTATTTACAACGATTCTGGAGAAAGTTACCACAGCATGGACAAATCGCTGTTTTCGATCGTTCATGGTATGGTCGTGTGTTAGTAGAACGAATCGAAGGGTTCGCAACGAAGGACGAATGGTCTCGTGCGTATGAAGAAATTAATAATTTTGAGAAAATTTTAACTGCAGGGGACTACATAATTATTAAGTTTTGGCTTCATGTTTCAGATGAAGAGCAATTAAAGCGATTTAAAGAACGAGAACAAAACCCCTATAAATCTTGGAAGTTAACAGATGAAGATTGGCGCAATCGAGAAAAGTCACCACTATATATCGAGGCTGCCAATGAAATGTTTGAGAAGACCGATAAGAAAAATGCACCATGGATTTTAGTAGCTGGAGACGATAAAAAATACGCGCGTGTACAGGTGCTACAAGAAACGCTTGCACATATTGAACGAGAGGCGCTGAAACGTGGACTTCATCTAACAAATGTATTAGACAATGCTCATTTAGAAGATGCTGAATCATCCAGTCTAGAAATATTAAATGAGAAAAAGAAGCAAAAAAAATAAGAAATAAAGTGATGGTGCTATGACATTAAGACATGAGCTGTTTTAGTTGTAGCAGCATCTTTTTTTACATACAATAAGGTAAAACTAGGGTTAAACCACTTGATTTTCGGTGGCTGAGAAAGTAGTAAAGATTTGTACAGACATTGATTGGAAGGCTAGTGTGGAGAAATGGTGCTAAAAATTTGGAATTTATTAAGAAAAAAGGGTGGGAATGTGGTAACAATAAAGGGGGATAAATGCTACATCCGCACATTCCAAGAAAAAGATGCACGAAGTTTAACAGGTCTCGTAAGCCGCAATAAATACTTTTGGTCAACCTATGAGCCTTTACAAAGACCTGAATACTATACAATTGACGCGCAATATAAAAAAATTCAAGAGAGTCTATATTTAATGGATTCAAAGCGAGAATTTACTTTTGGCATTTTTGAACATGGTACTAATAATCTAATAGGACATATTGCACTATATGCTATAAAACGTTTACCCTACTCAAGTGCATTTGTGGGATATGCTATGGATGAAATTTATGTAGGTAAAGGAATCGTCACTGAGGCGGTGAATATGGTAGTCCGGTTTGCATTCGATCAAATTGGGCTACATCGGGTAGAGGCATATGTATCAACCCAAAATAATGCCTCAATGCGTGTCTTAGAGAAAGCAGGCTTTCAACAAGAAGGTCTTTTAAGAAAGCTTTTGTATATTAATGGTCAATGGGTTGATCATTATATGTATGCACGATTAGAAGATGAATAAAAAACAAGTGCCTTTCTTTCACAGAAAGGCACTTGTTCATTGATTACCTATAAATCAAGAAATGATAACTATTGTTTGTTACCATTTTCAATTAAATCTAGATGACCTGTATTTGGATCAATAATTAAACCATGTACAGGAACGTCTTTTACCATTAATGGGTGATTTCGAATAGTATCGACACTTTTCTTAACACTTGTTGCTACGTCTCCAAAACCTCGTAAAAATTCTTTCAAATCAAAACCAGAATACTCCAACATTTTTATGGTTTCTGGGTCAATACCTCTTTTAACCATCTCACTTAACATGGCATCAGGATCAACTGCGCTCATACCACAGTCATAATGTCCAACCACGTAAACTTCATCCGCTTGTAAGCCATAGACAGCAACTAATAGACTACGCATAACAGCACCGAAAGGATGGCTCACTAATGCACCAGCACTTTTCACAATTTTTACATCGCCATTACGCAAATTCATCGCTTTTGGTAAAAGCTCTACAAGACGAGTATCCATACAAGATAAAACGACAATACGTTTATCAGGATATTTTGTAGTGATGAATGGTTCATATTTCTTTTCTTGTACAAACTCTTTGTTAAACTCTAAAATATCTTGTAACATTGTCATGAAGATTGCTCCCTTCCTTACAAAAAATATTTTAGAGCAAAACTTTAATTATGCAAACAATAAAGACTTTATTCAGACAATTTTTACAATAAAGGAGCAACTTTTTACACTTTAGCGGATTAAAAACTTCGAAACTATAAAAAAACAGCTACATTTGCAGTAGCTGTTTTTTTATAAATATTAAAATTTTTCGTTTGGCTTTGGATCTACAGTAACTGAAGATTTGCTATCTAAACCAACTTGTAGGTAGTGGATGAAGAATCCAGTTGAAAGTAATAAAACTACTGAAAAGCCAAGAACAGTTGTAATGAACATTTTTAGAGCTCCTCTCTACTTAAATGATCTACTAAATACCCTAAATCAATTATACAATAGGATACTAGGAAAATCTAAGGATAATTTATGACATCCATAACATACTAGCCTAGAATACTATTAGTAGGAATGGATTATTTAGAATGCCCAATTTCCATCACGGAATATTGGGTCTTTTTGATTACCTTGGGTAATACCATCAATATTCATTTTATTTGATCCAATCATAAAGTCTACATGTGTTAAGCTTTGGTTAAGGCCATGTGCAGCTAATTCATCAGTAGTCATTTCTTTGCCACCCTCAATACAAAATGCATAGGCACTACCAATCGCTAAGTGATTAGATGCATTTTCATCAAATAATGTATTGTAGAATAATAAATTGGATTGTGAAATTGGTGATTGGTGGGGTACTAATGCTATTTCACCAAGGTATTGTGCTCCCTCATCTGTTTCAATAAGAGAAGCTAAAATTTCTTGACCTTGCTCTGCTTTTACATCCATAATCCGACCATCTTTAAAAGTTAATGTGAAATTGTCAATAATATTACCGCCATAGCTTAATGGTTTAGTGCTGGTTACAAACCCATTAACACCTGTTTTTAACGGTGCAGTAAAAATTTCTTCCGTAGGCATATTCGCCATAAATGTTTGACCTTGTATGTTGACACTACTACCGCCTGTCCATATGTGTTGTGTAGGTAACTCAATTGTTAAATCTGTACCTGGAGCTGTGTAGTGAAGTGATTTATACTGCTTGCTATTTAGATAATTCGCTTTGTCATGTAATTCCTTATCGTGCACTAACCAAGCCTCCACGGAATGTTCAAGATCCATACGTGTCGCAGCAAAGATGGCTTCCCATAAAGCATCAATTTGTTGATCCTCAGGTAAATGAGGGAACACCTTAGCTGCCCAAGCTTTGGATGGAGCTGCGATAACTGACCAACTAAATTTATCGGACTGTAGCGATTGGTAATAATTCGCTAATGCTTTACCAGATGCTTTTTGGAAGGCCATAATTCTGTCACGCTCAATGCCTTTTAGTAAATCAGGGTTTTGTGAACTAATGCTTAAGAAAGCTGCACCATTTTCAGCCAGCCATTCGCGTTCTTGAACTTTCCAAGGTGGGAAGAAATCAAATGAGTCTTTCGGTGCCCCTTCATAGCGAGCGCGAACAAGTTCATCATCGGATAAATCGACAAATACCTGTTTCGCACCATTTTTATAGGCGATTTTAGTAATTATTTGAGCTAGTTTTAAGTTATCGGTCGAACAGCTTATATAAAGGTATTGATCTTTTTGGATATTTACTCCTACTTTTACCGCTAATTCGGCATATTTTAGTAATTTTGTGTTAAATGATAATAACAAATTCATATCCCCTTTCGAAATAAGACAGTTTAGTGTAATATTCTTAATTCAATATAATCAAAAATGGTCGAAATGTGAATAAAAAGCATTAATTACATCGAAAAATATTTAAAATACATTTATACTAGGAATATATATATTTAAAATTTGGAAAAACAGACGAAATTAACAGTAATAGTAGATTTGGAGGTTCTAGAATGGATAAGTCGTCGGTCATAGGGTTAATAATTGCGTTTATAGCGCTATTAACAGGGATGGTAATGAAGGGTGTAAGTTTAACAGCTTTTTATAACCCAGCAGCCATCCTAATTATCATCTTTGGTACTATTTCCGCAGTAACAATTGCCTTTCCAATGCAAGAGTTAAAGCGTGTACCAAAGCTATTTAAAATTCTTTTTAAAGAAACTAAATTAGCGGATGATATTGAAATTATTAAGATGTTTTCGCAATGGGCTGACTTAGCTCGTCGTGAAGGGTTATTAGCGCTTGAAAGTAAAGCGTCAGAAATTGAGGATCCGTTTTTGAAAAATGGTCTTACATTAGCCATTGATGGACAAAATGCAGACTACATCCGTGATGTATTAACAGAGGAAGTAGAGGCTATGGAGGAACGTCATGCTAGTGGTTCTGCCATTTTTACACAAGCAGGTACATATGCACCAACTCTTGGGGTTCTAGGTGCAGTAGTAGGGTTAATCGCCGCATTGGCTGATATGAATGATATCGAAAAGCTTGGACATGCAATTTCAGCAGCTTTCATGGCAACATTACTAGGTATCTTTACTGGTTATGTTTTATGGCACCCATTTGCGAACAAGTTAAAACGTAAGTCTGCTTTAGAAGTCAAACAAAAGAGAATGATGATTGAGGGTATCCTTTCAGTATTAGAAGGGGAGGCTCCACGTGTTATTGAACAAAAACTATCATCATACTTAACGATGGAAGAACGTCGTCAAATTTCTGGTGAAAGCGGGGCGGGTGGCCTTGGCAAAGAAAGCTAAGAAAAAAAAGCATGATGAGCACATAGATGAGTCTTGGTTGGTACCATACGCAGACATATTAACATTGCTCTTAGCTGTGTTTATTATTTTATTTGCTTCAAGTTCGGTAGACCAAGAAAAGCTAGAAAGAATGTCAGCAGTTTTTAGTCAAGTTTTTGATGGCGGAACAAGTTTTTTAGAGCAGCCTTCACCAGTGCCTAGTCCCAATGCGGATAGCGACCAAACTCCACAACAAAGTTCAGCCTACTTAAAGGATCAACAGGAGTTGGCTGCAATTAAAGACAGTGTAGATAATTTTATCGCTGTCAATGAAATGGAAGGTCAATTCGCTACAGAAATGACAGATGAAGGGTTGCTTGTGACAATCCGTGATAGTATTTTATTTGATCCTGGACAAGCAACAGTTAAAGCTGAATATGTGCCAATTGCCAAAGAGCTATCAAACATGTTGGTATCTGACCCAGCTCGAAATATTGTCATTACTGGTCATACTGATAATGTGCCAGCAGGTCCAAATTTCACATCAAATTTCCAGTTATCTGTCATGCGTGCTACAAAATTTTTAGAACTTTTAATTGAAAGTAACAACCAATTAGATCCTACAAGATTTAGTGCAAAAGGTAATGGGGAATATCGTGCGATTGCACCAAATGATACAGCAGAAGGTCGTGCAAAGAATCGTCGTGTAGAAGTACTCATCCAACCATTAGTGACTGAAGATGGCTCAGAATTAAAGAATACGCAATAAAATAAAAGCTATTAGCACTGACTGATCGTCTCGTGCTAATAGCTTTTCGTTTGCATTATTTACGTAAAGAACCCAATTCAGCCACAATCGCTTGCATCTCGCTTGGGCTAAATGAATCTCTTTTCATCACCATTTCGTATAAATACATTAAATCTTCATAGTGTGCTTCATTGAAGTGTTCCGATTTCATAGCATCGACATTAACCATGCGAAGCTTGTCCTTCATTTGATCGATCATATAAATAACGTTTTCTTTAGACGGGACTGATAAATCCATTTTTTACCCTACCTTTCATACTCCTCGCACATATCATTTCATTGAATAAAAAAAATGTCAACTCCGTATTTGGGCATTGCTTTAAAAATAGACTGTTATTGGGTAGAATAAGGGCAGTAGACTGTTTATTTATGTAATAATAGGGAATATGCAATTACACAAGCAGGAGGTTTTAATATGGGTCAAAGTAAATTATTAGCATCTATCGTAGCAGGAGCAGCAGTTGGAGCGGCGTTAAGCATGCTCGATCGCACTACTCGTGAGAAAACAATTGCAACAACTAAAAAAATGAAAGAATCTGTCTCGTATTATGCAACAAATCGAGAAGAATTACAGGTTTTAGTGGAGGAAAAAGTACTGGCTGCGAAGGTACTTTGTGAAAGTGTGTCAGATAATGTGAACACAATTGCTGAAAAGGTGGAAGAATTTAAAGAATTGCCTTCTACGATACAAAGTATGATTGAGGACACGAAGTCAGCTTTTACTTTACCTCATAAAGAATAATTGTAGTTTTAGGAGGAGTTATATGGAAAAGAAAAAGGCAACAATGCATAATGCCTTTGGATTCGTAAAATCATTCGTATCTCCTGAGGAGGATGCGATTGATGTTATGACATCCAAGGGCTTTGTCCAAGATTTACTAGGTCGGCTAAAGCGAGTTGAAGTTTCGGCGCTTTCCGCACAACTCGCTTATTTCTTTTTACTATCATTCTTCCCATTACTTATTTTCCTCGTTACATTGCTACCATATCTTAATTTAGAAACAACGCAAGTTTATTCATTTTTAGTGAATATATTGCCAGATGAAGTTTATAGGCTCATTGAAAATACGTTGAAAGAAATTTTAACAAACCGTAACAGTAGTTTATTGTCTATCGGGGTACTAGGTACGATATGGTCTGCATCTAAAGGTATTAATGCGCTGATTCGGGCCTTGAATAAAGCATACGATACAGAAGGAAGAGCAGGCATATTAGATAGAGGGCTGTCTCTTGTCTTTACAATCGCTCTTGTTATTGTCATTGCAGTTGCTCTTCTATTACCGGTATTTGGACAGCAAATTGGCCATTTTTTATTTTCAATCGTTGGAATAGAGGAACAATTTGAATCGATTTGGCATAATTTAAGATGGTCGATACCACCGTTACTTATTTTTATTGTTTTAATGGGTATCTACTGGTTTGTGCCCAATACAAGTCCTAGGTTGAAAATAATGGGTGTTTGGCCAGGTGCAATGTTTGCTACACTTGCCTGGTTAGCAGTCACATATGGTTTCTCTTTTTACATTAATAACTTTGCGAATTATTCTGCTACATATGGTAGTATTGGTGGCGTCATTATTTTAATGCTCTGGTTATATTTTACTGGAATTATTTTAATCTTTGGTGGAGTATTGAATGCAACAATGCAGAAAAGGGCGCTGCAAAAGGAAATTCATAAGTAAAGAAATGACATGATTAAAAAATGGCCTCGCTTCTCGTATGGGAGAAGCGAGGCTGCTTTGTGATTAGACATTTTTATTCAGCATGCGTAAACCATTCAAAATAACTAGAATTGTACTTCCCTCATGCCCGATTACACCTAGAGGTAAATCGACTACTTGTAAAAAGTTAGAGGCAATTAACAAAGTAATAACCCCGATAGAAAAGACAATATTTTGCTTCACAATACGCTGCATTTTACGAGACAAACGAACAGCATAAGCGATTTTAGATAAGTCATTTTTCATTAACACGACATCAGCTGTTTCTAATGCAACATCTGTACCTTCTCCCATCGCAATACCAGTAGTTGCCGTAGCCAATGCAGGTGCATCATTTATGCCATCGCCAACCATTCCTACAAATTGATATTGGGAAAGCAAACGCTTCATTTCTGTTACCTTTGTTTCAGGTAGACATTCAGCAACGTGTTCAGTGACGCCAGCTTCTTTAGCAATTACTTTAGCCGTTTTTTCGTTGTCCCCTGTAAGCATCACTACTTGAATACCAAGCTCTTTTAATAATGACACTGCTTTTTTGGCTTCGTTACGTACAGTATCCTTTAAGGCTGTCAATGCCATAATACCATTTTGATCGCGAATGAAAATAACCGTTTTCCCTTGTGTTGCAAGTTTTGCGGCAGCGCCATTTGCAAAATCATTGGCACGTTGCGCATCTACAAATTCAGGTTTTCCAACTTGATATTCTTTGTTGTGGATCGTTCCTTTAATACCCCAGCCAGGGATATCCTCGATTGTTGCTTGTGGAAATACTGTAATTCCTTCCGATTTTGCATAGGTGGTAATGGCTTGAGCAAGTGGATGGTTGGACTGTGTTTCAATCCCTGCAAGAATAGCTAAAGCCATATCACGATCGATTCCCTCTCTGATAATAAAATCTGTTACGACTGGTTTGCCTTGGGTTAATGTCCCCGTTTTATCGACAGCTAATGCACGTAAAACACTAAGATGCTCTAAATGCAACCCACCCTTAAATAACACACCATTTTTTGCACCATTTGAAATAGCTGCAAGTGTCGCAGGCATAATGGATGCGACAAGTGCACAAGGAGAAGCAACTACCAATAATACCATTGCGCGATAAAAAGTTGTTGTCCAATCCCAACCAAGGACGAAGTGGGGAAGGAACATCATGATTGCAACACCTAGTAAAACAAATTTCACATAAGTTCCCTCGAATTTTTCGATGAATTGTTGAGACGGAGATTTTTCACTTTGAGCACTTTGGACAAGCTGGATAATTTTTTGAAAGAGTGTTTCTGAATTTGCCTTTGTCATTTCCATCGTAATAGCGCCATTTAAGTTTACTGTACCTGCAAAGATTTCATCACCTTCACTTTTTAAAACTGGTAATGGTTCACCGCTAATGGCTGACTCATCAATAGAAGATTGTCCTTTAAAAATAATACCATCGGCAGGAATGCGTTCTCCTGGTTTAATCAATAAATGGTCACCAATTTGTAATGTAGAAACAGATACCTTCATTGGTTCAAAGTTGCCTCGGACTAACCAAGCTTCTTCTGGCTGAAGGTTCATTAATGCTGATATTTCACGATGACTTTTATTCAGAGCATAAGTTTCAAGTGCACCACTTACTGCGAAGATAAAAATAAGAATAGCGCCCTCTGTCCAATAACCTATGGCGGCTGAGCCAATGGCAGCTAATACCATTAGTAGTTCAACATTCAACTTCTTATCTTCTATCGTTTCTTCAATGCCTTCTTTCGCTTTTGCAAAGCCACCTACACAAAATGCAATTACATATAGGAGCACAGAAGCAGTTGTTTGTCCGCTAGTATCTAAACGCCATGCAAGTAAGATGAAAATACCGGCTATCAGCGCAGCGATTAATTCTGCATGTTCTTTTGTTTTCTCAATTAAATTTATATTTTCTCGATTAGAGTATTCCATTAAAATCCCTCCTGATAATGAAAATCAATATCAAAACCTTTATAAATTAACATCTGGAATAATATCGTAATTGAAAATGGATTTCAATTACCATATCCTTTATTTAGAATTATTATAACAAAGGAATTTATGAAAATAAAGTGAGAAGTTTAAAAAAGGAGAGATTTTTAAAAACAGAAAAAAGGCACAGTCTATTCACTAGGAATATTCTGTGCCTGACAAAAGTGTGCCGCAAGAAGGGTTACTGCTTACTTGTATTTAATTAGAAAACTCTTTCTGCATGCAATGCAAGTTTTTCTAAAGAAGATTTATCCACATCTGCGTGTAAAGAGTTACCGTGTGAATCCATTGTTACAACTGCTGTAAATTTTTCAACATTTAAGTGCCACATAGCTTCTGGAATACCAAATTCCATTAAATCAACACCGTCCACACCTTTAATGCAGTCTGCGTAGTATTGAGCTGCTCCACCGATAGCATTTAAGTAAACGCCACCATGTTCATTAAGAGCTTTTAACGTTTTTGGTCCCATACCACCTTTACCGATGACAGCACGGATACCGAATTTTTTCATGATATCGCCTTGATAAGGTTCCTCACGGATAGAAGTAGTTGGACCAGCTGCTTTTACTGTCCAATTGCCTTCTTCATCTTTTGCCATAACTGGCCCACAGTGATAGATAACTTGTCCATTTAGATCCACTGGTGCATCATGGCTCATTAAATGGTGGTGGATAGCGTCACGGCCAGTGTACATACGACCAGTAATAGAAACAACATCTCCAACTTTTAGTGAGCGAATTTGTTCTTCTGTAATTGGTGCAGTAAGTTCTACTACATCTGTTGTTGTGTCTTCTGTTGTAGCAGCCACTTCATCCTCTTTGAATGTAATTTTTTCGCCTTCTTGGTAGTGCCATTTAATAACTTCACCAGTTTGAGGATCGATGTCCACAGCCATACGACGGTATGCCCAGCAGTTATATGCTACAGATACGTAGAAGGAAGCAGGGATACGGTGCATAACCCCAATTTTACATCCTAGTAATGTTGCTTCACCACCGAAGCCCATTGTACCGATACCAAATGTATTAGAAGTTTTAACAACATACTCTTCTAATTTTGCAAGATCAGGATTTGGATTAGTATCTTCAACATGACGGAATAATTGTTCCTTTGCTAAATCGTAACCAGAAGAACGATCTCCACCAATACCTACTCCGATGAAACCAGCTGAACAGCCTTGACCTTGAGCTTGGTATACAGAGTGTAAAATACATTTACGGATACCATCTAAGTCACGACCTGCACGGCCAAGACCGTCTATTTCACATGGTAGACTGTATTGAATGTTTTTGTTTTCACAGCCTCCACCTTTTAAAATTAATTTAATCGTAATGTAATCATTTTCCCATTGTTCGAATTTCATAACTGGTAAACCATCACCAAGGTTATTACCACTATTTGCACCAGTTAATGAATCCACTGCATTTGGACGTAGTTTTGCATCTGCTGTAGTATCAATGATTGCTTTTTTAATCGCAGCTTTAATTTCTAATTGATTTACGCCCACAGGTGTATAAATCTTGAAAGTTGGAAGACCTGTATCCTGACAAATTGGTGATACGTTATCTTCTGCCATAATAATATTATTTGAGATTGTGTCTAAGCTCATTGCAGCGCGAGTTCCAGCATTCTCAGCTTGTTTTGCTTTTTTAATAGCACGACGTACATCCTTAGGTAAATTTGTGGATGTTTCAGTAATTAAATCATAAAGACTTTTCTCCAAAGTTTGTAGATTCATTCGTATTGCCCCCCATAGAAAATTTGATTATTTCCACGTAACATTATACTCTTTTCAACTAATGAAAAAAAGAGTCCTTATCTGTGAGGGTTAAATTAAAGTATATTTTAATAGTATTTAGATAGGGAGTTGATTTACTAGAACATTTGTTCTAAAATAATGATAAACCCACAATTAGGAGGAATTTGTATGTCTGCTAAAACTTTACTAGAATTACCGGAAGAATTTGAGCTATACAGACCGATAATAGAAGAAACAATGAAGCCTGTTGTCTTTATTGATGCAGATGCGAGAAAAACAACTTTGTTTCAGAGTAAGTTTGCAGGGGATCCTTATTTTCCACTGTCAATGGACTATCCAAAAAATGCTAGCGGAAAACCACTAAAGCTGCTAGCCCAAATTAATTTTGTAGAGTTTCCTAAACATTTGTCAAATTTCCCAGAAGAAGGGATATTACAGTTTTATATTGATGGCTATGACGATGTATTAGGGATGGATTTTGATAATGGTCAAAATCAGGAAGGCTTTCGTGTTATTTTTCATGATACGGTTATCCATGACGAAGCACAGCTCATTCAAGATTTTTCATTTTTAGAAAAAGAGGATGAGGAAATATATTTTCCAGTAGAGCGTGAAATGGCATTATCCTTTAAAACTGGTTTTGAACCTTTGTCGATTGATGATTTCAGAGCCAATGAAATTTACAGTAACATCTTAACGTCGATTGAGGATAACGAAACATTAGAGGATGCCTTTTACGATGCAATGACAGGGGATGGTCTCAAAATAGGTGGTTATCCATTCTTTACACAAGAAGACCCGCGTGCATACGGTGATTATACAGACTCTACAATTTTACTGTTGCAAGTAGATAGTGTAGGCGATGATATACTATGGGGCGATTGCGGAGTTGGCAACTTCTTCATTACCGAAGAAGAATTAAAAAATAAAGATTTTAGCAATGTTCTGTACAATTGGGACTGTCATTAAAAAACAAGCGAGCATACTATGTGCTCGCTTCAGACTGTAGACAAAAGCCATCGAGAAGTTCACTCTCGATGACTTTTGTCATTTTTCTTTCTCTTTCATTTTCAATATTTGGTAAATCACTGCCGAATCCAACATACTCTTCGAGCATAGTTGC
>Ga0213829_1000345_pt1 | contig 47336 bp, 40 predicted proteins | sample MC6MC0896MG_FD_180665 | JGI IMG/M metagenome (GOLD analysis project Ga0213829, IMG submission 180665) | Enriched soil aggregate microbial communities from Iowa State University, Ames, United States - MC6-MC0896-MG | ecosystem: Environmental > Terrestrial > Soil > Unclassified | place: USA: Iowa... | reverse complement strand
CTTACAGGATTAACTGCCCGGGTCGGCAGCCATACAGCTTTGCGAGACGTTCACGCGTCTTTTTCTGCGGCTTACTTTCAATACGCTCCAGTTGAGAGATCGCACTTTGCGTGGTTCCCAACTGCTGAGCCACATCATGCTGGCTGAGCCCCCGCCAGATGCGCCAGGCCGCCTGAAGACTCACTTCCTGCTCAATCATGATCCCTGCAACGTCGTGCGGGATCGTCTCATCGTCGTGCTCGTCAGCCTCCACAGGAATAGTCTCCCATTCGCCATCGCTGGCCGAGAGCAGCCTTTCATATTCCGCCACCGGCAAGACCACAAACTGGGGTTTGCCTGCTTCATCATAGATGTACTGTTTTGACATAGTTTATCCGGGTAATTGTGTGTCGCAGCAGAGGTCGTGAGTGCGTAAGGCTATGCCGGTATCCAAAAAGCTTTAGTAAGTGACGGATGTTCTTCTTGCTACCTCTGTAATTTCCAGAATCACCGGTTCGCCCCCGGTTAACGTAAAAAGGACCCGGTAGTTGCCAACCCGCAGCCGGTAGTGATTATCGCTGCCCTGCAATTTTTTAATGTCCAGTGTGACGACCGGGAAACAGACTAACTCACCCACCTTCTGGTAAATGATTTTCTGGTAACGTTTGTCGATCTTCATAAGGTGCTTCAATGCCCGCCTGGACCAGTCTACCCTGACCATTCTGCACCCCGTTTCAATGAACTTCGTCCCTGAGTCATGTGTAAATAATAAGATGGAAATCTAATGTCATCAACATTATTTTTCTAATTATCTAATGTTTCGCTTCACCACGTCGCCGGGTGCGTTCCCGGCGCACAGCCTGGCGTCGAACAGAGCTGTGGGGTGCCGGGCAGCCAGGCCGCCGCTCGCAGCCTCACTCCAAACCCCCACGGCGTTAATTCGTAACAGGGCAGGTTATCCTTAACCTGCGGCGCAATGCCGGAGCCTGTGCGCTGATCGGTGGGATGCTGCTGCAACAGCCACGCGGTGCGCGCCAGCGACAGCCGGACCTGGCTGCCGTGGCCCTCAGTAATGCGTCGCCGTAATCCCTCCAGCACCGCCGCCGCCAGCAGATAGCCGCTGGCATGATCCAGCGCCTGCACCGGCAGCGGGACCGGTTTATCGCTCTGCTGCCACTGCATGCCTCTTTCAGCAATGCCGCATCCCATCTGCACCAGACTGTCAAAACCCCGGCGATTGCGCCACGGACCCTGCCAGCCCCAGGCATTCAGGCCGGCATCAACCAGACCGGGTGAGAGTGACTGAAGGGTCTCCGCGTCAAACCCGAGCCGTTCCAGCGCATTCGCCCGATAGCCATGCACCAGCACGTCCGCTTCACGCAGCAGGTGGATAAACTGCTCGCGATCGGCGGTCTGAGTCAGATCCAGCACCGCTCGTCGCTTGCCGCAGCTCATCTCTTCATCCAGCGTCGGCTCCTGCCAGCCGGGCGGATCGATGCGCAGCACGCTGGCTCCCAGGCTGGCAAGAAAACGGGTAGCGACCGGCCCGGCAATAATCCGCGTCAGATCCAGTACTTTAATGCCCAGTAAAGGACGGGCTTCGGCCAGCGGCCACTCCGGCGCCGCTGCCTGTTGTGTGGTCTGCCAGCTAAACAGCGGTTCGCGCTGCACGGCCTGGCCCTGCGGATGCTGCTGCCAGGCGGCGGCGCTGCGCATCTCTGCGGCACAGCCACCCGCATCAATAACGGCCTGCTCCAGTTCGCTGGCCTGCCACTGTTGCACCTGCTGTGCCAGTGCTGCGCGATCGGCGTGCGCGCCCAGCACCCGCTCCATCGCCAGCAGGTGATGCACGGCGTTGGTGTGCAGACGGATCCAGCCATCCCGGCTGCGATAGTCACCGGCAAACGCATCCCACATCGCGGGTGCCGCGCGATTCAGCGGATGAAAGCTCTGCTGAAACCAGCGTGACGCCAGCCGGACGTTAACGGTGACGGGCGGAGAGAGTTCAGGGCGGGATGTGGCGATAAGCGCAGCAGCAGCCTGCGTTGCCAGACCGATGCTGGTGGCCGCCAGTTCACTGACGGCAAAGGCAGAAGAGAAGGTGGCGCGATCAACGAAGGCGGGGAGAAGCCAGGCGGCGTCGCGATCTCGCAATCCCTGCTGCATCTGCTGCCAGAGAGAGGCGGCAAGCGGTGAGTCCATGTTGTGCTTCCTGAGAGAGGTGATTTCTCAAGCATAGCACGCGGGATTAACGCCGCCGCAGGCGCGGGAAGCGGGCATGCATCCGCAGGCTACGCAGGTTGATTACGGCAATAGCGGTACCAAGGATTACCAGCGACGCACCGATAATCTTGAAGCTGTTGAGGCTGTCGCCCAGCACCACAATGCCCATCAGCACGGATAATACCGGCGTCAGCAGTGAGTAGGGCATGATCAGGTTGACGTTATATTTCTTCAGCAGCATATACCACAGTGTATAGGCGACAATTGACGAGGCGATAGCGCTGTAAAGAATGGCAAACCAGCCGTGCCAGCCCGCATTTTGCAGGGCGTAGAGCTGATGTGATTCCATCAACAGACTGGATGCGCCGACGACAGGAATGGCCAGAAACGCAATCCAGCCGGTCATGGTGAGCGGTTTAATCGGCGGTGACTTTTTCACAATCAGGTTGCTGACAGCCCAGCCGGTGGCGCTGCACAACAACAGACAAAGCACCCACCACGACGGAATCGTCGGGCTGCCGGAGAGCACGACGACGCCGCTCAGCGAGATCATAATGCCCATCAGCTGCACCAGCTTCAGCTTCTCTTTCAGCACCACCATCGCCAGCAGCATGGCAATGGGTGTACCGAGCTGAACCACAATCGCGCCGGTGCCGGCATCGGTATAGCGCAGGCCGACAAACAGCAGCGAGAAGTGCATAAAACCGAACGTGAAAGCCAGTAGCAACAGCCAGGGTAGCTGCTGACGGTTAATCCGGCAAAACGGTACCAGTACGATGGCGACGACCACAAAGCGCATAAACGTCAGGAAAAGTGGCGGAAGCTCCAGCAGGCCCCATTTCACCGCAACGTTGTTGAAGGCCCAGATTGAAACCACCATCAGAATCAGAAAAAAATGCCGCACAGCCACGATAATATCCTTTCGATGTTTTTTTGCTTAGCCCGCTAATGATGGCACGAACTGCGGCATTGCAGCCAATCGCAGGGAGAAATTTTCTGCGATTGCGGCGCAGCCTGATGAGACTTTCGGGCGCGTTGCTGGCAGACTGATTTGAAACGACTTCTTAAAGGAACTGATTCGGTATGACCTACACGTCCGCCTTACCCCTTGCGTTAATTCAGCTTGAAGTCCCACCTGCAAACGTTGTCTCAGAGATTGGTGAACAGCCGCGCTGGTTCATCGACGCGTTAAACCTGCAACCCGATGAATACCTGATTGTACGGCCCCATCTGGGCGAGGCGCTACCCGCTTTCGACCAGATTTCCGGGGCGATCCTCAGCGGTTCCTGGGCGATGGTCACCGATCACGCTGAATGGAGCGAACGCAGCGCCGTATGGATTCGCGCAGCGATGGATCACGGCTTGCCGCTGCTGGGGGTCTGCTATGGCCACCAGCTGATGGCCTATGCGCTGGGCGGCGAGGTGGCTGACAACCCCAACGGCTGGGAACGCGGGCTGTTACCAATCAACTGTATGCCGGAGGCGCAGCGCGATCCGCTACTGAAGAAATTGCCACAGGACTTCAGCGTCTGGCTGTCACATCGCCAGTCGGTGATCAGCGCGCCACAACAGGCGCAGGTGCTGGCCGCCTCTGCGCGTGATGGCTGTCAGATTGTCCGTTATTCGCCGCAGGCGCTATCGGTACAGTTTCATCCTGAATTTTCACGGCACATCATGAACGTTTGTATGCCCAAAGGCTGTACAGAAGATGGGGCAAACGAGATGGAGGGGAAAGACTGGGCACGTGAGTTGCTGGTGGCGTTCTGGCAACAAACGCGCCCTGCAATGGCGCAAGCTCAGGGTGCGTAGTGACGCGTGCAGCGATAGACCCAGGCGGGTGGCACGTTTTTCATCACCCGCTGGCGCTCCCAGGTGAAGTAGCGCGACAGGTCTGGCTGAGTCAGCGAGGTATACTGGAACTGTACAAAGACGCCGTTGGGCCCGAGGGCGTTATACACCGCACGCAGAATCGCCTCACGCAATTCAGTGGGTAATGAGAGCAGCGGCAGGCCAGAGAAGATCACGTCATATTCTCCGCTCAGGTACTCCGCTGAACAGGTGCGCACCGTCATGCGCGGATCGTTCAGCGCATTAAGCTTATCGGCCAGCGTGCTGCTGATCTCAAAGGCATCCAGCGTGGCATCGGGTGACATCTGCGCCAGTATCTGCCGCGTCAGTACACCGTCGCCCGCGCCGAGTTCGGCAATACGTAACTTTTCAGGCCATTCCACCGACGCAATCATGGTGCGGCACAGCGCCTCTGACGAGGGCGTAATGCTGCCCATCTTGCGCGGGTTGCGGATAAACTGATGCACGAAATTGGCTTTAGCGCGCATCAGGGTAAAAGCTGAAGCCAGCATGCTCATCTCCAGAATGAATTCATCCTCACGTTGACCCCTTTGTGCCGCACAAGTTTCTCTCTGACCAGCCTTTTGGGTAAAAGTCGGAATTATCTAAAGACGAAGCGTAAACACCCATTCCTTCGGGGCGGTCACAGTTTCCGGTTAACAGAACTGACAGGCTCTTGATGATGCTTCATGTTAATAACAAGTTTCATCATTGTTACATCAGTCACCTGTCAGGAGAATGATCATGCGTTATGCCGCCCCCGGAGAACAGGGTTCTCTGATTACCCTACAAAAGAATTATGGCAACTTCATTAATGGTGAATTCGTCGCGCCGGTGAACGGCAACTACTTCACCAATACCTCCCCGGTGAACGGCTCTGCGGCCGGTGAGTTTCCGCGCTCAGACGTTGCCGATGTTGATAACGCTGTGGCTGCTGCGGCAGCGGCGGCGGAAGCCTGGGGCAAGACCTCGCCGCAACAACGCTCGCTGCTGTTACTGAAAATCGCCGATCGGCTGGAACAGCATCTGGAGACGATGGCGGTCTATGAAACCTGGGATAACGGTAAACCGGTACGCGAAACCCTGGCGGCCGATATGCCGCTGGCCGTCGATCACTTCCGTTACTTTGCCGGTTGTGTCCGGGCGCAGGAGGGCAGTGCCGCCGAGATTGATGAGTTCACCGCCGCCTATCATTTCCATGAGCCGCTGGGCGTGGTAGCGCAGATCATTCCATGGAACTTTCCGCTATTAATGGCGGCGTGGAAACTGGCTCCGGCACTGGGCGCGGGTAACTGTGTGGTGCTGAAACCGGCTGAGCAGACCCCGCTGTCGATCACCGTTTTTGTCGATCTGATTAAAGATCTGCTGCCGCCGGGTGTGCTGAACGTGGTGCATGGGTTCGGCAAAGAGGCGGGTGAAGCGCTCGCCTCCCATTCCGGCATCGCCAAGGTAGCCTTCACCGGCTCTACCGCAACCGGCGGTCATATTCTGGAGCTGGCAGCAAAAAGCCTGATCCCCTCGACCGTCGAGCTGGGCGGTAAATCACCTAACATCTTCTTTGAAGACATCATGCAGGCGGAGGAGAGCTTTATAGAGAAAGCCGCCGAAGGCGTGGTGCTGGGCTTCCTGAATCAGGGCGAAGTCTGTACCTGTCCGTCGCGTGCGCTGGTACAGGAGTCGATCTACGAACCTTTTATGGCAGCCGTGATGAAGCGGGTAAAAACCATCAAACGTGGCGATCCGCTGGATACCGAAACCATGGTGGGCGCGCAGGCGTCGCAGCAGCAGTTTGATAAAATTCTCTCTTATCTTGAGGTTGCCCGACAGGAGGGCGCGGAAGTGCTGGTGGGCGGTGGTGTAGAGAAGCTGGATGACTCACTTAACAGCGGCTACTACATTCAGCCGACACTGCTGAAAGGCAACAACAGCATGCGCGTTTTCCAGGAGGAGATCTTTGGCCCGGTCATTGGCATCACCACCTTTAAAGATGAGGCAGAAGCAATCAGTATCGCCAACGACTCCATCTATGGGTTAGGTGCTGGCGTCTGGACCCGCGATATCAACCGTGCTTACCGTGTGGGCAGGGCGATTAAAGCCGGGCGCGTCTGGACCAACTGTTATCACCTCTATCCGGCGCACGCCGCCTTTGGCGGTTATAAGAAGTCGGGTATCGGGCGTGAGACCCACAAAATGATGCTGGATCACTATCAGCAGACTAAAAACCTGCTGGTCAGCTACAGTATCGAGCCGCTGGGCTTCTTCTAGTTCTGGCCCGCAACCTGCCAGGTTAACTCTGCACTCTTTTCCCAGAACCACGCTACGGCGTGGTTTTTTTTGCTCCACGTAGCCGGGCGCGCTGAGAAGCATCAGAAGCATGGCGATGGCTGCAATGCCGATAAAGAACAATTAATCAGTCCTTTCTTAAAGCGACGCCGGGCCGTTTTGCGCTTCGCTTATCTCGCTTCACGACCACCTTATCCTCAGCCCTTTATGAACCGTCCCATAATGAATCAACTTGCTGATTTGTAACCATTATCTCACTGTTTTTTACGCTAAAAACTGCCACGTATTACGGTCACCTCGCCGTTAACCTTCATTACGGCCTGGTGAAACAGCGCCATTTTATACATGAGTTTTTTTAATGCTGACTACAGGGGTGTCTGGTTTCTGTGTAAGAATACTTCATAGTTGCTCATCTTGTTAAGAATAATCCTAAGCGAGTGATTAAAAGTAACACATATTTGCACTAAGTAAATTACTTGAACTTTACTTAAGTAAAATCTTATGAAAGTGGCCCGTTGAAATTTTGTCAATCTTCTGTAAACTCGCAGCTTATGTTTACAAAGGAATTGTGATTTCATACCTACGGGCAGGATATACCTGGCTCGTGCGGTAGCTATGAGCTTATACACATCTTGTAACTTACTGAATGTGATCGTAAAAACAGGAAAATCAGTCTATGCGCTGCGCTTTTTTCTTTTGTCAGCGAATAGCGTCACAACTGTAAATCTGAGTCAATATGTCCGTTTTTCGGCCAGGGATGGCATAAGTAAAGCTTGGGTTTTGCCTTCTTCATCCAATCTGACGCAAAAAAATAGATCATGTTTATGATCATTTCTTGCCAGCTCAGATTTCTCGCTGCACCTGTCCCGGTCGCCATAGTTGCTTTTTAATAGTTAACGTTAGTTGATCTTTTAAAGTGCCTCGCCATGGCACTTTAACGCTATTTGCTTAAGGTTTTTCTTTTAGGCTGGCACTAAGTGGCGCTCTATCAGCACCACATTCCCGATTTTCATTACTGACAACCGGCCTCTGGCCACTCTCCAGGATATGAATGGAACACAACATGAAAAAAATGGTGAAGCTCCGTATTGCGTTAGGCCTGATGTTTGTTTTTTCTGTCGCGGGTTGTAAAACGCCGCCAAAAATGACGGATGACACGCTGGTCACCAGCACCGTGGATGGCGTGGTGATCAGTCACCGTTATGCGGTTAAACCGCCTGCGCAGTTCAGCCCGGTCAATGAAACCTACCGTGCGCTCTATCCCGCTTCGGTGATGAGCCATCCGAGTTTTGGCGGCAAGGTGGTGGAGACGCTGAAAACCGGCGAAAGCTACACCGTGATTGGTCAGGTAGAGAACAACTGGCTGGCGCTGGGTGAACCCGCTCAGGCGTCAGCAGAACCTGAACCGGGTAAAGCCAGCAGTGCCGTTAAAGAGTCAACGCCCTCCGCAGCACCGCAGGCAACTGTTCAGCTGACCGGCTATGTGCCGTTTCGCGCCGTGGTGAAAAGCGAGCTTTACGATCAGACGATTAAGGCTGACCAGCCGAAGCGCCGGGTGCGCAGCAGCAAGAAGAAAACCTGTGTTGCGGTAAACGGTGACAGCACCGCCTGCCAGAACAGCACTAACGGAACCTGGATTATTAACTAATCGCACTAAGCAGGGAGGGCGGGATGATGACAACAACGCAATGGCGTGGGGCGCTGATAGTGCTGCTGACGTGGCTGATGACCGCGTGCAGCAGTACTCCACAGCCCGTTGCCTGGTACAACCTGGACGTTCAGGCGCAAAACCAGGTTAACGGCGGTGCGCCGCTGAAAATCCGGGTGGTATTACTGACCTCCGATGCGGAATTTATGTCGGCTGACTTCTACTCCCTGCAAAACCAGTCCGCTAGCGCGCTGGGTAATGCGCAACTCAATACGCAACAGTTCTTCCTGACTTCCACTCAGCCCCATAAAACGCTGCGGATTAAGAGTCTGCCCGAGGCGCGCTTCATCGGCATCATGGCGGAATATCAGGCGCTGGATGGCAAGGTCTGGCGACTGTCGCTGCCGGTTCCCGAAGGCGAATCACCCTCATTCTGGGCGTTCTGGAAGCGTGACGATGGTGAGCTGAATGCGCGCATCGTGGCGGGGATTAACGGCCTTCGCGTGGAAAAACAGTGATGTCTATGAACAGAGCCGAAAAGGTGGTCTGGACCGAGGGGATGTTTCTGCGTCCTCACCATTTCCAGCAGTCAGAAAATTATCTTCTCAGCACCCTGCGTGAGTGGGGCCAGTCGCAGCGCGCCTATACCTGGGGTTTTTACGATCTGGAATTCGATGAAGCGCTGCTGCGCCAGGGGAAACTGGCGCTGAGCGCCGCCAGCGGTTGTCTGCCTGACGGCACGTTTTTTGCCTTCAGCCAGCCACAGCACGGTCCGGCCCCGCTTGATCTGCCTGCCTCCGTTGACCGCAGCAAAGTGGTGCTGGCCATTCCGGCACGCCGCAATGGCCGCGAAGCGGTGGCCTTTCAGGAGTCGCAGGATTCTCTGGCGCGCTACCTCGCCTGGGAAGCGGAAGTGGAAGATGACAATGCCCAGGCCGTGGGCAGCGCCACGGTGCAGTTCGGCAAGCTGCGTCTGCGGCTGATGCTGGAACAGGATCTTACCGCCGAGTGGACCGCCATGGGCGTGGCTCAGGTGATTGAAAAACGCAGCGACAACCATATCCGGCTCGACAGCGACTACATCCCGCCGATGCTGACGCTTAACAGCAGCCGTCCGCTGCAAAACATGTTCAACGATCTGCACGGGCTGATCCAGCAACGCAGCCAGCAGCTGAGTCAGCGTGCGCCGGGCACCGGTCGTTTCAACAGCGCGGATATGGTCGATTTTATGCTGCTGGCGCTGCTCAATCGTCAGCTTGGCCTGCACACTCATCTGCAACATCTGCCGCTGCTGCATCCTGAAACGCTCTACAGCCACTGGCTGCAACTGGCGGCGGAGCTCAGTACCTGGACGCCAGCCCGCGCGCCCGATGGCCTGCCGCTCTACGATCATGACGATCTGCACAGCTGTTTTAGCCGCCTGTCACTGCTGCTGCGTCAGGGGCTGTCCCAGGTGATGGAAGAGAGCGCGATTCAGCTGCCGCTGATTCAGCGCTCGCACGGTCTTAACGTCGCGACCGTGCCGGAGAGCAGTATGGTGCATGAGTTTGGCTTTGTGCTGGCGGTGAAAGCCAGCGTGCCAGCCGACACCCTCAAAACCCACTTCCCGGCGCAGATGAAAGTCGCCCCGGTCAGCAAAATTCGCGATCTGGTGCAGTTGCAATTGCCCGGTCTGGCACTTCGGGCGATGCCCGGCGCGCCGCCGCAGATCCCGTGGCATGCCGGATACAGCTATTTCGAACTGGATAAGAACAGCGAGCTATGGAAAGAGATGGAGCGCTCGGGCGCTTTTGCGCTGCATCTTGCCGGTGAGTTTCCAGGTCTGAACATGGAGTTCTGGGCCATTCGTAGTCAGTCAGAATCATAAACTGAGCACGCAGCATGATGCAGGAACAACAAAAATCACACAGCGATCTTGCGCCGGAGGCCAGCCATCAGAATGTGCTGGTCGCGGCGGCCAACCCCCTGATTAACGCCATTCCTCAGATCCGTCACTCGGTATCACATGAAGACCCGGCGCAGCTGCGTCAGCAGCTGATCGATCAGATTCGGCGCTTCGAGCTGAGCTGCCAGCAGTCAGGCCTGGGCTATGAAGTGATCATCGGCGCGCGATACTGTCTCTGTACCGCGCTGGATGAGGCGGCGGCGCTGACGCCGTGGGGCAGCCGCGGCGTCTGGACCAGCAATGGTCTGCTGGTCACCTTTCACAATGAAACCTGGGGCGGCGAAAAGTTTTTTCAGCTGCTGGCTAAGCTGTCGCAGAACCCAAGACGCCACATTCTGATGCTGGAGTTGATCTACTTCTGCCTGCTGCTGGGGTTCGAAGGACGCTACCGGGTGCTGGACAACGGTCGCTCGCAGCTGGAGACCATCAAACAGCGCCTGCTGCAGATGATCAAAAGCGTGCGTGGCAATTATGCAGCGGCGCTGTCTCCGCATCCCACCGATCAGCCGGTCCTGCGCAAATTGTGGCGGCCAATGATCCCGCTGTGGGCCTGTGCGGCGGTGGCGGGGCTGGCGGCCTGTCTGTTCTACATCGTGCTCAACTGGCGTCTCGGCGATTACACCTCGCCGGTACTGGCCCGTATCTATCAGACGGCGCTGCCGGAAGTGAAGATCGGCAACCCTGCGCCACCACCGCCCGCCACGCTGAACCTGCGCGCTTTCCTGAAACCGGAAATTGATGCCGGGCTGGTAGCGGTGCGTGACGAAGCGGACCGCAGCGTGGTGACGCTTAAAGGGGACGGACTGTTTGCCTCGGCGGCCACCGAGGTGCGCGGACGTTACACCGACGTAATCCAGCGCATCGCTGCTGCCATGAACAATGTCAGCGGCCAGATTCAGGTGATTGGCTACAGCGATAACGTGCCGATCCGCAGTGCCCGCTTCGCCTCCAACTTTGAGCTTTCGCTGGCACGTGCCCGGTCAGTACAGACCCTGTTGCAACAGCAGCTGGCGCAGCCGTCACGGGTGAAAGCGGAAGGGCGCGGTGAAAGCAATCCGCTGGTGCCTAATAACAGCGCAGAAAATCGCGCACGTAATCGTCGTGTTGAAATTACCCTGCTGGTAGCACCGGATGCGACGCATGCCGAACTCAACGGCCTGGCGAGAGGGAACTGATCCATGCTGAATATTCTGTTTGCGGTGCTGACCAGCCGCCTCGCGTGGGGCTTTGTCGGCATTACCGCGCTCTCTTTTATCATCTGGGTAATTGGCCCGGTGTTCTCAATCGTCGATTCGCGGCCGCTTGAGCCGGAGCAGAACCGCATTATCAGTATCGCGCTGCTCTATCTGGTGTGGGGCCTGGGCCAGGCGATTCCGCGGCTCTATAACATCTGGCTCAATCGCAAGCTGATGTCGAGCCTCGAAACCGGCAAAAGCGATGCGCCGGAAGCCGATCGTCAGCGCCTGACCAGTGAAGAGCAGGTGCTGGCAGGGCGTTTCTCCGAAGCCACTGACATGCTGAAAAAGGCGCACTTCCAGCGCCACAGCAGCAAGGGCACGCCGTTCTGGGCACAGCGCTTTGGCCGTCAGTATCTCTATCAACTGCCGTGGTACATGATCATTGGCGCGCCCGGTGCCGGTAAAACCACCGCGCTGGTCAACTCGGGGCTGCAGTTTCCGCTGGCAGATAAATTCGGCAAGTCGGCGCTGCGCGGCATTGGCGGCACCCGCAACTGCGACTGGTGGTTCACCAATGACGCGGTGCTGCTCGATACCGCCGGGCGCTACAGTACCCAGGAGAGTCAGCAGGAGCGTGATGCCAGCGAATGGCATCATTTTCTCGACCTGCTGCGTAAATATCGCGGACGTCAGCCGATCAACGGCGTCATCGTCACGCTGAGCGTTTCCGACCTGCTGTCGCAGTCGCCCGAGGCGCTGCGTAATCAGGCGTTGGCACTGCGTCAGCGGCTGATGGAGTTGCACGATCGCCTTGGCATCCGTTTCCCGGTCTATGTGCTGGTCACCAAAGCGGATCTGCTCAAAGGCTTCCGCAGCTACTTTGCCTCGCTGGATAAAGCGCAGCGTGAACAAATCTGGGGATTCACCTTTCCCTGGGCGAAAGCGTCCGCCGCCGATTTCGAACTTAATAACCAGTTCCAGCAGGAGTACTCCCTGCTGCAACAGCGTCTGGATGCCGGGCTGGCCGATCGGCTGCTGACGGAAAGCGACGCGCAGGCGCGGGCAGAGAGCTATCTCTTCCCGCAGGAGTTTGCGGCGCTGCGACCGTTGCTGGCAGACGCGCTGGATACGCTGTTTGCCCGATCCGATTTTGAAACCCAGTTCGCGCCGCGCGGTATCTACTTTGCCAGCGGCACCCAGGAGGGACTGCCGTTTGACCGGGTGATGGGCGAGCTGAACCGCGCACTGAATCTGCCGGGGCAGCAGGCTGGCGAGTCAGGAAGCTGGGATAAGGTCGATAAAGAGTCGCCTATCCCGCAGAACAAAGGGCAGAGCTTCTTCCTGAAAGGGGTACTGGAAAATGTGATTTTCCTGGAGTCCGGTCTGGCGGGCAGCAACCGCTGGTGGGAGCTGCGCAACCGCGCCGGACTCTGGTCGGGTTATCTGGCGCTGCTGCTGATATTGCTGGTGGCCGGGGCGCTGTGGCTCACCAGCTACAGTAAAAACAAAGCCTATCTGCAGGAGATGGCCGCTAAAGCGCCGCAGGTTGAACAACTGGGCGATCAGCTTCAGCAGCAGGTCAATGGCGACCTCTTTGCGCTGGTGCCTTATCTCAACACTCTGTTGCACCTGCCGGAGAGCGCCGACTTCTCGCTGGAAGCACCGCCGCTGACGCGCCGCATGGGGCTTTATCGCGGCACCGAGGTCAGCGATGCCACCCGTGCGCTCTACGACAAGGCACTGAAACAGCTGCTGTTGCCGCAGGTGGCGCAGAACATCACCCGCTGGCTGCGTAATGACAACGGCAGTGATGCTGACTACAGCTATGAAGCGCTGAAAGCGTATCAGATGCTCTACCAGCCAAAGCACTATGATGGCAAATTCCTGCAGGCGTGGCTGATGCTCAACCTGTCACGCGAACTGCCGCAGAACGTTACCCAGCAGCAGGTGAAACAGCTGGCGTGGCACCTGCAACAGTTGCTGGAGACGCAGATTCACTCGTCGCCGTATGCGAAGGATGAAGCGCTGGTAAAGCGCGAGCAGGCGCTGATTAATCAGATGCCGCTGTCACAGCGCGTCTATGGACGGCTGAAGCGCCTGCTGCAACGCGATGACAGCCTGCAGCCGGTGACGCTGGCGGCGCTGGGTGGTCCCCAGAGCGAGCTGGTGTTTTCCCGCAAAAGCGGTAAATCGGTCAATGACGGTGTGGCGGGTCTCTATACGCCGGATGGCTACTGGCAGCACGTGGATAAGCAGATTGCCCCGGTGACCCAGGCGTTGTATCAGGACGATCTCTGGGTGCTGGGCGGCGCGGCGCCGCAGCAGAAAAGTGAGCAGACGGATCTTGCGGTGCGCCAGCTCTACGTGCAGGACTATATCCGGCAGTGGGAGCAGTTCCTCAGCGACATTCAGCTCAACAGCAGTGCCGATCTCTCGCAACGCATCAACACCGCCCGTTTGCTGTCGGGCAACCATTCGCCGCTGCGCCAGCTGGTGATCAACCTCGGTGGTCTGCTGACGCTGAATCGGGCGCAGCCGGATGAGAAAACCGCGCAGGCAGCAAAGCCGTCGGATAACAGCGCCACCCGCACCCTTGAAGCGCTATTTACCTCGCCCGAGGCCAGTGCCGCGCGCGGACAGGCCGCTACTCAGGCATCCCCGGAGCAGGCCGTCGCGCTGCACTTTGCGCCGGTTCTGGAGCTGGCCCAGCCGCTGCAGCAGGGCAGTAAGGTGCTGGCGGTGGATGACTTCCTGCATCAGATTGACGATCTCTATCGCTACCTCACCGCCGTGCAGGATGCGGCGAACAGCGGGATGCCGCCACCGGCCAGCGATGCCATCAGTCGTCTGCAGGCCAGTGCCGGCCGTCTGCCGGGTTCATTGCAGAACATGGTTTCCAGCATGGCGGTGGGTGCCAGCAGCGACGCACAGCGCCGCGATATGGATAACGTCCGCAAGCGCATCACCATGGAAGTGGGCAGTTTCTGCCGCCAGGCGATCGCGGGTCGCTATCCGCTGGTTCGCTCTGCGCGCAGTGAGGTCACACCAGACGATCTGGCGCGGATGTTTGCACCCGGCAGCGGCATGATGGACAGCTTCTTCCGCGACAACCTGGCCAGCAAAGTCGACACCACCAACGCGGCGTGGCGCTTTACGCCGGGCATTGACGGTAAAACCCTGCCGGGGGGCGAAGCCCTGCTGCGGCCTTTCCAGCAGGCGCAGTCAATCCGCGATGCCTTCTTTGCCAACGGTGCGACCACGCCCGGCTTCCGCGTCACGCTGCGTACGGTAAAAATGGATAACGACATCCTTAACCTGACGCTGGATGTGGATGGGCAGATTTTACGCTACAGCCACGGACCGCAGGCGGTACAGATGGTCAGCTGGCCCGGCCCCGGCGGCACCAGCCAGGTGCGGATGCAGCTGGGTCTGACCAACGGCACCACCTCCACGCTGGTCACCAGCGGTCCCTGGGCGCTCAATCGCTTCTTTGACCGCGCCCGACTGACAGCGGCAGGCGGCCTGACCCGCGAAGCGAGTTTCAGCGTGGACGGTCATCAGGTCACGCTGTCGTTCACCCCTGGCAGCATTCGTAACCCGTTCCAGCTTCCCGGCTTTAGCTGCCCCTGAAACAGGACCCGACAATGACTCATTACGCTGCACCCTGCTGGTACGGCAAAGTGCCCAGCGCGGGTGACTTTGTGAAGCGCCGCTTCCCGGACGTGCTCTATCGCCAATGGTCCAGCTGGTTTCAGGTGGGCCTGCATCACTGGCAGAGCAGTCAGGAGAGTGATAACGCCCCGTCGCGCCCGTTCCTCAACGCGCCGGTCTGGAATTTTGTGGTGCCGCCGATGCTGGGCAGCCAGCTGATTCAGATGGGCTGCCTGATTGCCGCGCGTGACAGCGTGGGCCGTAACTACCCACTCTGCGCACTGCGCCACTTCACGCCCGCCGAGTGGTCGCCAGCCCTGCTGGCGCGCTCCGGCGAGTGGTATCAGCAGGTGGGCAACACGCTGCTGCGGGTGGTGCAGGGCGGCGGGTCACCGGAGCAGCTGGATCAGGCGCTGATCAGCATTCCTCAGCCGCAGCCGCCGCAGGAGTCGGACGAGACGTCAGACATTCTCAACGTCATCGGGCATGGCGATACCCCTTCGACACTGAACTGGACACTGCCGGGCGAGAACTTCGACCCGCAGTTCTACACCAGTTTCTGGTGGACCAATCAAAGCGACGGTTTTCCGCTTTATACCCAGGTTCACAGCGGTAATTTTACCGCCCAGCTCTTTTCATTGCTGTTTGATCCGGCCGGTGGGGCAAAGCCGGGACGAAACGGACTTTATCCCCCGATGTTTGAATCCTGAGGCGACACGCATGACGATGAATACAGAGGCTCTGCTGGCTCCGGTCAGCGAGGACAATCCCGGCGGCGATAACCTGGAGTATCACGCCGATTTTCAGGCGATGGAGCAGGCCAGCGCCGGTAAAGCGGAGCAGCAGTTTGGCAATACCATCATTCCGGCAGAACCGGCCGACTGGAACAGAGTCGAGAAGCTGGCGATAGCGCTGCTGGCGCGCAGCAAAGATTTGCGGGTAATGCTGGCGCTGACCCACGCCTGGACCGAACTGAAAGGGCTGCCGGGCTATGCCCAGGGCCTGAAGCTGATTGAACAGGCGTTGTTGCTCTACTGGGAGCCGCTGTGGCCCCGGCTGGAGGAGTTCGGCGAGCAGGATCCCTTCTACCGCATTAATGCGCTGGCGTTGCTGGGTGACAAAACTGATCTGAGCGGCGCGGTGCGTCAGTGCTGGCTGCTGCGCTATCCCTCTGACGGCATCACGCTGCGCGATGCGGCCGCCCTGTGCGACGGCAGTAAAACCGAAGTCGCGGACTATCCTGGCGGCCTGCCGCGTCTGATCGACGAACTGGCGCGCGGCGACCAGCCCGGTATTGAGGCGGTGCTGCAGATTCATGAGCGGCTGCAGACCATCTGCGAAACCGTGACCGAACGACTGGGCGAAGCCGCGGTGCCGGAACTCACACAGCTGCGCAGACAGATTGCGCTGATCGCTGAACGTTGCCAGGCCACAGATATCAATGCGCTGATCCCCACAGCCGCCGTGGAACAGCCCGCAGAAACCGCGGCATCGCCTGCACCGGCCAACCCGCGCGCTGCCGCTGACTGGCGCACGGTGCAGATCAGTTCCCGCGCCGACGCGCAGCTGATGCTGGAGAAAGTGAAGCTCTACTTCACCCAGCATGAGCCGAGTCATCCGGCCCCACTGATGATCGACCGTGTACAGCGCTTAATCGAGCGCGACTTTCTGGAGATCATCCGCGAACTGGCACCCGACGGCGTACATCAGCTGGAAACCATTTTCGGACGTCGCGATTAAGCAGGCGTGACGCACACACACTCAGCGGGACCTGCGCGCCTGCTGTGACACTTTATCCGCGCATCATGTATGGAGAAAACCATGGCAACAAGCAAATCCAGTGGGCAGAAGTTCATTGCCCGCAATCGCGCGCCTCGCGTTCAGATTGAATATGACGTGGAAATTTATGGCGCGGAACGCAAAATCCAGCTCCCGTTTGTAATGGGCGTGCTGGCGGATCTGGTGGGTAAACCGCTGGAGCCACAGCCAGGCATTGATGACCGTAAATTCATGGAAATCGACATCGACAACTTCGATGAGCGCATGAAAGCACTGAAGCCGCGCGCCGCGTTCCAGGTAGACAATACCCTGAATGGCGAAGGCAAGCTGAACATCGATCTGACCTTTGACAGCATGGATGACTTTTCGCCGGACGCGGTGGCCCGCAACGTTGAGCCGCTGAGCAAGCTGCTGGAAGCGCGAACCCAGCTGGCGAACCTGCTGACCTATATGGATGGCAAAAACGGCGCGGAAGAGCTGATTGGTAAGGTGCTGCAGGATCCTACGCTGCTGCAGGCCCTGACCCATCTGCCAAAGCAGGATGAGGCCACTGAAGGTAAGGAGCCGCAGGCATGACGCAGACTTCACAACAACCGCAGTCGCAGGGCGCAGCCAGTTTCAGTCAGGATGAGTTCAGCGCGCTGCTGAATAAAGAGTTCCGGCCAAAAAGCGATCAGGCACGTGCTGCGGTCGAAAGCGCGGTGAAAACCCTGGCGCAGCAGGCGCTGGAGAACACCGTTACCGTCTCCAGCGATGCCTATCGCACCATTCAGGCGCTGATCGCGGAGATCGACGAAAAGCTATCGCAGCAGGTGAACCAGATTATTCACCATCCGGAGTTTCAGTCGCTGGAAAGCGCCTGGCGCGGCCTGAGCTATCTGGTGAACAACACTGAAACTGACGAGATGCTCAAAATCCGCTTTATGAGCATCTCCAAGCAGGAGCTGGGTCGTACTCTGAAGCGTTACAAGGGTGCCGGCTGGGATCAGAGTCCGCTGTTCAAGAAAATTTATGAACAAGAGTATGGTCAGTTCGGTGGCGAGCCGTTTGGCTGCCTGGTGGGCGACTACTACTTTGACCACAGCCCGCAGGATGTTGAGCTGCTGGGTGAGATGGCACGTATCGGCTCAGCCGCGCACTGTCCGTTTATCACCGGCACCGCGCCCGAAGTGATGCAGATGGAGTCCTGGCAGGAGCTGGCGAATCCACGCGATCTGACCAAAATCTTCCAGAACACTGAGTATGCTGCCTGGCGCAGCCTGCGTGAATCGGAAGATGCACGCTATCTGGGCCTGGTGATGCCGCGCTTCCTGGCGCGTCTGCCTTACGGTATCCGTACTAATCCGGTTGACAGCTTTGACTTCGAAGAGCAGACCGATGGTTCCGATCATGGCAACTATACGTGGAGCAATGCGGCTTACGCGATGGCCGCCAACATCAACCGCTCCTTCAAAGAGTATGGCTGGTGCACCGCAATCCGCGGCGTGGAGTCGGGTGGGGCAGTGGAAAATCTGCCGTGCCACACCTTCCCGAGCGATGACGGCGGCGTGGATATGAAGTGCCCGACCGAAATCGCCATCAGCGATCGTCGTGAAGCCGAACTGGCGAAAAATGGCTTTATGCCGCTGGTACATCGCAAAAACTCTGACTTCGCTGCCTTTATTGGTGCGCAGTCACTGCAGAAGCCGATGGAGTATCACGACGCTGATGCTACCGCCAATGCCCGTCTGGCCGCGCGTCTTCCTTACCTGTTCGCCTGCTGCCGTTTCGCGCACTACCTTAAGTGCATCGTGCGCGACAAGATCGGCTCTTTCCGGGAGCGTGATGAAATGGAACGCTGGCTGAACGACTGGGTAATGAACTATGTCGATGGCGATCCGGCTAACTCCTCGCAGGAGACCAAGTCACGCAAGCCACTGGCGGCTGCCGAGGTGAATGTGGAAGAGCAGGAGGATAATCCTGGCTATTACTCCGCGAAATTCTTCCTGCGTCCGCACTACCAGCTGGAAGGTCTGACGGTTTCTCTGCGTCTGGTCTCTAAGCTGCCGTCGCTGAAAAATGATAATGCGTAAGGGTTGAAAGGGAGGCGTGATGCCTGGGATAACCGGGCATCACGTTTCCCTTGAGTCACAGAGTTAACCGGGACAAAGGGTTTTACGCTCCCGGTTTACGGGAAAGATTGCTGCATAAAAAAGGATGTGGGACATGGATTCACCGAAAAATATCGCCGATGGCATGCTGGGCCTGTTCAATACCAAAAAGAAATCAGGCGTTGAGACGTTTATGGTGAGTGCAATAAGTGGATTTACCTCTATTCCGGGTGATCTCTATGCGCTGACCAAAGACTTTTTAGATAGCGATCATCGCTGGGATAACGAGACGGATCGTATTCGATTGCTCACCTTACTGAAAAAAGGGGCGACCAGTGACGATCTCAGGAAACTAATTAAGCTGGTGGTTGAGCAATATATTAAACGCCTTAATGAACAGCAGTTAGAAAAAATGCTGGTCAAAATGGGCGGAAGCGCTGCAGGCTCTTTTACGTTTAAATACCTTTTTGTGGATGCGATCGTCTCACGATTTTTTAGTCGGGTCATACCTAAGTTTCTTTTTAGCGCGGGGATGACAGGGATCATCACAATTGGCGCATCAGTTTCAAGATCGATCTATACCTCCAGAGATTTGATGAAAAAGAACAAGGAGGTGTACGCATTGCTGCGCGGAGCGGGCGATCTTGATTTACTCTATTTCCTGCTGGAGGACAACATTGATCCCTGGCTGGATGCAATTGCATTGCAACAGAATAACTCCCCGCTCGCCAATGAGGTCTTTACTAACTTTGTGGAAGGAATGCATGATGTTTAAAAAGGCCGCTCTCTTTTTAATGAGTTATCTGCTGACCTTTTTTTCTGCCCTGATATTAATTACCTGCTCGGGTTATTATATTCTGTTTTTTGACTGGGACATATCAGTAATGGGTAAGGTTATTAACGCAGTCCTGATTATTATTTCAATAACTGCGTCAATATCGCTTTATGCCGTGGCGCAAAAGTTGAAGCAAATTAATTAACCAGTTTTCTGCGTGATATCTTAATTAAAATAAAAATAAAGGCCACGCAGACGGCGGTGAAGAGAATTTTACCAGCAATAATCCCGGAGGAAGAAAGAGTAAAGTTTTCATAGCGAGCAACCAGATATATCGAACCAATAATATCAGCGATGGCATAGAGAGAGAGCAGCGACAACACGACTATCAGGAAAAGTGAGATGATCTTTTTCATATTCATTCCTTCTGTGAACTTTATAAGCGCCTGCTTACTATAAACGATCTGCCAGGATGCTGTCTATGAAATGACCGCCTGGGCATGAGGTCTATGGCAGGGCATCAGATTATCTGCTGTTGTTCTCGCCATGAAAATGCATACCGATTTTTGTCCGGTTAAATAACCGGCAATACGACGTCTGGAATATGGTTTATAACGATATTTCAGAAGCAAGGCAAAGGTAAAATATGGACTGTTTTATTCAGCCCCATGCTTTTCTTTTTGCCATATCCTTGCTTTTTTGAAAGCAATAATCTTAACCAATAAAGAGTGAAAGATAATGGCTATTGATATGTTTATGAAGGTTGACGGAGTCACCGGCGAGTCTAAAGACTCAAACCACACTGGCTGGACTGATATCACCTCTTTCTCATGGGGTGCTTCTCAGCCAGGCAACATGTCTGTTGGCGGCGGCGGCGGTGCGGGTAAGGTTAACTTCAACGACCTGCACGTTAATGCACTGATCGACAAATCGACCACGGCGTTGCTGAAGAACTGCGCAAGCGGTAAACATCTCGCTAAAGTCGAACTCTCTATCTGTAAAGCGGGTGGCTCTCAGGTTGAGTATGCACGCATTACCCTGGAAGATGTTCTGGTTACCGCTGTAAATTACAATGGTTCCGACAACGGCGATACCCTGGGAATGACCTACTCCTTCCAGGCTTCTAAAGTGAAGCAGCAGTACTGGGAGCAGAGCTCTTCCGGCGGCAAAGGCGCAGAGAGCAGCGCCGGCTGGGACATCAAAGGCAACAAAGAAGCGTAATTCTGGTCAGCAGCCTCCCCTCAGGGGGAGGCTATAAAGGAGTTTTGCGATGGTACATTTAAGACCTCAATTTTCGGCCGCCTGGAACCGCTTCTCAGAAGTTAATGTTCCCGTTGAGAAGGTTGGGGAAATATTGGGTGGTAAAGTAGAAGCGAATATCTCCTCCGGAATTTTCGAGAATGCCTGTCCCATCAGAATGAGCTATGTCCTTAATTACACTGGTGTTCCCATACCCGCCAACAGTCGTTATGCAACCGTGACGGGAAAAGACAAAAAGCGTTATATGTTTCGCGTCAACGATATGATGGACTTTTTAGTCGGCGCCTTCGGTCAGCCAGACCTGAACGTGACGTCACCAAAACCCGGTTCATTTAACGGTAAACAGGGAATTATTGTTTTTCAGGGCAGTGGCTGGAGCAATGCCCGCGGACACGTGACACTCTGGAATGGCAACATCTGTTCTGATACCTGTCACTTCCTGGGTGGCGCAGAAAATGGTAGTTTTGTTCCTGATGTTGCCTCCCTGTGGATACTAAAATGAAAAAATTCCTGATGTTATTTGCCCTGACGTTATCTCCAGCCGCGCTGGCGATATCGCCACCGGCGCCTGACTCATTCAGGCAACCGCAGATTTTCAGCAACTGGCTTCTGAACCGTTGTGCAGGTAAAGCTGCCACTGACAAGGCTTTTACCGATGATGCCTTTAAAAGCGCATCAGCCTGGTTAGAGGTAAGCCATCTCCCTGTTGAAGCTTTCAGCGAAGGCGATAATTTAATCAATGCCTATCTGAAGATGAACCTGACTGGCTCGGTCACAGGAAACTTCAACATGATGAAATGCACGTTGCTTTCGCAAAGCCAGGATGCTGAGGCGCTTTACAATAAGTATAAGAAATAGCGTTTATTTTTAAGGGAATTAAAAGTTGAGGCAGCGCTAAACATCAGCAGCGAATTTTCAAAAGAGAATATGTTTAGTTAAATGAAGCCGATAATTAATCCTGAAGTTGAGCAGTGTAGTGTAAATTACTCTTATACGGAACTTGCCACATGATGAACAAAGTAAGTCATTTGATTATGATGGTGCTTATAGTTTCACCTTCATTTGCTTTGGCGAAGTCAGTTTCACACTTTGAAGGGAAAATATTCAAAGCGGATATTGAATATGGTTGTGATGAAGGAAACGTCACCTGTGATGACGTTTCGCTTAAGTCAACCAGAGTAAAAGACAATTCATCGATATTTCTTAAAGGTGAAACGATAAATTCAAATTGTCCTGACGTCTGCGACTTCCGGGGTTATCGCTTTACTAACGGCCAGTATGATTATTCTTTTTATCCAAGCCAGAAGGGCAACGGCCTCTGGGATTATATCGTAACCTTTAAAAGTAAAGTTATTGCTCGGGATCTTGGGGTGATTAAATAACATCGCTTATAAAAATTCTTGCATATTGAGTCTGCACTTGCTCTCAGACATAGGTGTGTTATTACAGGTGATATTTTTAATGAGAACTTATTTTTCTTTGTTGCTGTGTGTCACAGTTTTTTATGTTTCCCCCGTCTACGCAACCAGTGATTGTTCAAGCGGCAATAATGATCAGGAAGTTTATACCTGTGCCCAGAAAAACAGGAACGAAACTGAGCTTGATTTAAACAAAGAATATAAGCTGGCTAAGATCAGAGTTGAAACGCTTTTTAAAGGTGACAACAAAGAGTTAAGCCAGTATATGGATGCGTTTACTGAAGCACAACGAGCCTGGCTGAAGTATAGAGAGAATGATTGTAAACTGGCTTCTTATGCTGCAGATAAGGGAAGTGATTTAAGTAACGCTAATATTAATATGTGTACTTCTGAACTTAACGAGCAAAGAATTAAAAAACTTAAGTTAATTCCTTATCATTGATGGTACAGACTGCTGAGAAAAATATGAAGAGACTGCATAAATTGGCTTTAATCACTGTGTCTCTTTGCATCAGCGCTTCAGCGCTCGCTGAAGATACCTGTGCAAAACAGCCTTCAGACGGTGCGCTATTTCAGTGTACTGTTCAGCAGAAGAAGTTGGCGGAAGATGACCTCAACAAAGAATACCAGACGGCTAAAAAACGCATTGTAAAGATGTACGGCACGCAGAAAAAACTGGCTGATGACTATGTCGCCACGCTGGTGGATACCCAGCGTAACTGGCTGAAGTATCGTGATGGTCAGTGCAAGCTGGAAGCCTTTGCCGCTGAAGAAGGCAGCAATGCGAATGCGGTTGCCACCAACCTCTGTGTTATCCGCATCGACAAAGAACGCACTGCTATTCTGAAGCAACTGCCTTACTGATTATGTCGTCGTGCTCAGGGTTTACAGGCTGGGCACGATATTCTCTATGAATATCACTCTCTGCATTACGCTGTAATCCCGTTTTTTCAATGCCGGTAAATAATTCTGTATAAATGATATTTCAGCAGCGTGGTTTCTGGTGATTGTAATGCAATCATATTTGCAACTATTTTAATGTTTACCCTGTATGTTAATTAAAGACAAGCCGTTAACGCAGCTTCATCTTCTTAAATAAATATAATTTTTCTCTGTTTAAAGAATTGAATTAATCCAGTGGCACAGTATTTAAATAGACAACTCCCAAAATTAAATCCCCCTGCTCTCTATACCCCGCGCCTTTCCCCGAGAGGTGCGCGGTATAGATGCCGAACCGCTAACCGCAGGAATCCGTTATGCGCTTTACGATAATAACGACTAAACCCGGCCAACAGCCGCCGCAAACTCATTGTGATTTCTTTCCGCCTGGCGGCACCATTGGTCGTGGTGTGGATAATAATCTGGTGCTGCCGGATGACGATCGCACACTCTCCCGCCTGCAGGCGATTGTACACATCACGGCAAATGGCGAATGTCGCCTGACCAACCGTGGCAATGTGACGCGCGTGTTACTCAACGATATTCCGCTGGAACGCGGACGTCAGGTTGAGCTGCAGGATGGAGACATACTGGGCATCGATGATTACCAATTGCTGGTCAGCGATCTCAACAGTGCACAGCAACCGCAGAGTGAAAGAGCTGTTCCGCGTCCTGAGCCGGTGCAGCCCGTAGCACCCGCTCGCGAACCGGCAGCGGAAAAAGCCAGCACCACCGCCGCCATTCCCAGCGAAATCTGGGACAGCCTGGCGAAAGAGTTTTCGATTTCGGACGATCTCTCTAAACGTAAAGCTGCGCCAGAGATGCCTGAGGCCCACCCGCTGACCGCGCCCGCTCGTCCTGATCGAAATCCGGAAGATCCGCTGGCTCAGCTGATTAACGACGCGCCGCTGGATTATGGGCAGCAGCCAAAAAACAGCAGCCTGTTTGATGAAGGCGATGCGCTGTTTGGGCAGCAGAGTATTTTTGACGACCGGACGCCAAGCACGCTGTCTGCTCAGCAGAACACAGCGCCACCGCAGGCTGAAACGCCTGCCGCTGAACTTGATCCGCTAAGCCTGTTTGACGGCGAGAGCAGCACGGATGCGCGCAACCATGATGATCCGCTGGGTCTGATGATGGGCAACGCGGTGCCGCTGGCCCAGCCGGAGCTGACGACGCCGAAACCGGCCACGTTGCATGTGCCACCTCAACCGGTGGCAAAAACTGAGCCGATGGCCGCACGTTCATCGGAGCAGGATCCCGCCAGCCTGACCGACATGGATCACTCACCGCTGTTCAGCTTCGACGAATCACAGCATGAGACTCACAGCCAGCCTCACTCTGAGGCACAGCAGCAGTCGCCGCTGATTGACGAGGCGCTGCCCGGCCAGTCTGACGCGGTAAATCCACAGATCGATTACGGCGGAATTACGCTGCCCACGCCGCAGGCGGTACAGCGTACGCCATCCCCGACGCCGAAAGGGCGGTTGCGCATCGATCCCGTAGCTTCCGGTCGCCATCATGCCGCCGCTGCGCACCCGACGACACCCAGCGAAAGCAGCGGTGATGCCCTCAAGGGCGAACTACTGGATGCGTTGCTGGAGGGAATGGGTCTGCGCGACCTGCAACCGACGCCGCAATTTGACCGTGAGCAGATGCTGCAATTCGGACAGATGCTGAGCATGTTTTCTCAGGGTACGGTGGCGCTGCTCTCTTCGCGTTCGATCCTCAAGCGCGGGGTGAAGGCAGACATGACGGTGATCCTCGACGACGCCAACAACCCGTTCAAGCTACTGCCTTCGGGCAAAACCGTCTTAATGCAGATGTTTGGCAGCCGGATGCCGGGCTTTATGCCGCCGCGTCAGGCTGTGCGTGATGCGCTGATCGATCTGCAGGCGCACCAGCTGGGCATGATCGCCGGTATCCGCGCCATCATCGCCTCAATGCTGCAATCCTTTAATCCGGAGCAGCTGGAGGAGGAAGCGCGTCAGGCGGGATCGGTGTCACGTATCGGCCTGCCGGGCAGCCGTAAAGCGGCGCTCTGGGAGCATTTTGTTGAGCGCTACGGCGAGACGGCGGGCGAGATCGAAGACGATTTCCACACACTGTTCGGCGAAGCGTTCCTGCACGCCTATGACCTGGAAGTTAATCAGTACAAAGACTCACAAACCCACACGGATGACGCATGAATATCACTATTGCCTCGACGTCGAATCAGGGCGATCGCGCCAGTAACCAGGATCAGATCGGTGATGTCATCGGTAAGCGCTCGGCCTGCTTTGTGGTCTGCGACGGTGTGGCCGGGTTTCCCGGCGGGGACATCGCGGCATCGATTGCCCGCAGCAGCCTGCTGCAGTCGTTTGATGGCGATGCGCATCTCAATGCGCAGTCGATTCGTAACTACGTCAATCAGGCGAATCACGCCATCCGTCAGCAGCAGAAAGCCAGCAGCGAACACAGCCGGATGGGCACTACGCTGGTCAGCCTGTTCATTGACCGCGACTACCATCTGGCCTGCTGGGCCCATGCAGGCGACAGCCGCCTCTATCTGTTCCGTCGCGGCTATCTCTATCTCGTGACCACCGACCACAGCCTGGTGCAGCAGATGAAAGATGCCGGACATCGCACCGAAGGCATCAACAGCAATCTGCTCTATTTTGCGCTGGGGATGGGCGATGAGCAGCGCGACGCCAGCTACAGCGAGGTGGTCGGGATTGAAGATGGCGACGCCTTTTTACTCTGCACCGATGGTTTCTGGCACGGCGTGACGCTGGAACAGATGCAGCAGTCGCTGCACATGGTGAATACGCCGGAAGAGTGGCTGACGCTGATGCAGCAAATCATCAGGAACGATCAGCCGGATCAGGGGCAGCAGGATAATTTCAGCGCGCTGGCCGTCTGGATTGGATCACCTCAGGACACCACCTTGCTGCACTCGCTCTCTGAAGCGGCGCAGTTCTTCCCTCTGCGAGATTGAGAACGCCAACATGAAATATGGATTACTGGGTCTGGCTGCGCTGCTGCTCAGCACGCAGGCTTATGCTGAAAACTATCGCATCGTACAGTCCCCGGCACAGAAACTGGATGTCTGGATTGATGACGTAAAAAACAATCAGCTGTCGAGCTGGTGTAACAGCACCATTAACCTGCGCATCGTAACCCTGGGCGAAAAAAACGCCGCGGTTCTGAAAGATTTTCTGCCGCGCGTTGCCGGACTGATGGCGTCGCAGTGTAAACCGCTGCAACAGTTGCACTGGCAACTGACCGATGCGCAGGGGAGTGAAATCGCTACTGGCAGCGCCGCCCGTGCGCAGCAGTGGAAAACCGTGGTGACGCCGCCCGCGACTCAACCGGTCCAGCCGACGGCTACGGCGGTCCCCGCAGACGTACTGCGCAACGCTGCTCAGGCCGACACGTCGCCGTGGCTGCAATTCAGTCTGCTGGACGGCTGCCATTTCCGCACCTGGTGGCAGCACCCGGCACAGGGCAGCGCGCTGTTTGTTCCGGCAAATCAGGGGCTGATCTGTGGTTCTGATGGCTGGCTAAGTGGACACAGCCGACTGACGCAACAGGGTAACGGCGCACCTGCGGCAGTCGGCGTGACCTTCCTGCAGGGTTTTCCGGTGATGGGGTTGAGCAATCAGTCGCCCACTGCCGAACTGCACATCACCACGGTCAACAGTGAACGCATGGTGCTGAGCAATGAAAAATCCCCGGACAGCTGGCTGATTCTGCCGTTCAGCAACCGCTTTAACGGCTGGCAGGCAACGCGTCAGGTGGTAGTGCAGATGCCCGTCAGCGAAGCGGCCGATCAGAGTGCGCTGCAGGCGCGTCTGCAGGAAGTCCGTAAAGTCTGGTCGCCGTGGATCAGCGGCGATGCCGCGCTGAGCGTGCAGCTGGTGGAAAAACTGCATCCTGAACTGAAAGATCCCGCCGCTGCGGTCTACCGCACCCTTAACTGACGCAAAAGGAGTTTGCATGGAATCCTTACAACACCGTCTGGCCAGCGCCACCCTCGGCGAGACGCTCGCTGACGTGACCCGCCAGATTCAGGCAAATCCGGCGAATGCTGACCTGCGGGCCGCCTTTGTGCAACTGCTCTGTCTTTCCGGCAACTGGGCGCGCGCGCAGACGCAGTTGCAATCCTGGCTGGCGTTAAGCCCGCAGGCGCAACCGACAGTTAATCTGCTGCAACAGGCGATCGCCGGTGAGCTGCAGCGTGACGCGGTGCTGCGTGGCGAGGCCGACCCGGTGCTGCCGGGCAGCGCCTGGCACTGGTGCGACACGCTGCTGGCCGCCTTACAGGCCGAAACGGCGGGTGATGTCGCGCGCGGCAGCACGCTGCGGGCTGAATCGCTTGAGCTCGCGGCGGCCAATCCCGGCACCGCAACGCAGCAGGATCAGCCCACCGCATTTAGCTGGCTGATGGATGGCGACAGCCGTTTCGGGCCGGTGTGTGAAGTCATCAGTCAGGGCCGTTATTACTGGATCCCGTTTGCCGCCATTCGTGAGATGCAGTTTCAGGCACCCGCCAGCGTCACCGATCTGGTGTGGCGTCACACGCGTGTGCAGCTGGTTGATGGCAGTGAGCAGGTGTGCCAGATCCCGGCGCGCTATCCGCTGCTGGCGGCATCTGACGAACGTTTTCTGCGCGCCAGCGTCACCGAATGGCAGCCACTGGGCGACGATCCGGACCAGTTCATCGGTCAGGGGCAGAAAATGTGGCTCAGCGACAGCGCGGAATTTTCGCTGCTGAGCCTGCAACAGGTCGCATTCGACAACGTTGAGTCCGCCGATGAGCCATGATTCAGGCGCGCACAATGACGGCTATGCCCAGCTGCATGGCGGCTTTCGCGCGCGAAAAAAACGCGATGCGTTAACCGCCCGCGACAAGCTGCAATCCTCGTTACTGGATCGCCTGACCGACAACGCGCCGGATAAACAGCAGGAGGCGGACAACAGCATGCTGATCACTCACAGCACGCTGCGCCGCCACGTACTGCGCGATCTGCAGTGGCTGTTCAACACCATCAACAACGAAGCGCAGCAGGATCTCAGCGGCTTTGACCAGGTGCAGCGCTCTGTCTGGAACTTCGGTGTGGCACCGCTGGCCGGGCAGAACGTCTCTGATATCGAATGGCAGGATATGCAGCGCAAAATGACCAACGCCATTCTGCACTTCGAGCCGCGCATTCTGCCGCAGGGTTTACAGGTGCGCTGCGTCAGCGATCTCGGCTCGCTCAGCCTGCACAACGTGCTGTCGATTGAGATCAAAGGGCGGCTCTGGTGCGTGCCTTATCCGCTGGCGTTTCTGTTCCGCACTCAGGTTGATCTGGAGAGCGGCCATTTCGAACTACAGGATGCAGGGTAATCATGGACAGCAATCTGCTCGACTATTACAACCGTGAACTCGCCTACCTGCGTGAGATGGGGGCCGAGTTCGCTGCGCGCTACCCTAAAGTGGCAGGACGTCTTGGCATGCGCGGCATTGACGTGGCGGACCCCTATGTCGAGCGGCTGATGGAAGGTTTTGCCTTCCTGACGTCGCGCGTGCAGCTGAAGATGGATGCGGAGTTTCCGCGTTTCTCGCAGCGTCTGCTGGAGATGATTGCGCCATCCTATCTCTCGCCAACGCCGTCAATGGCGATCGCTCAGCTGACGCCGGACAGCCGTAAAGGCGACATCACGCAGGGCTTTCGCGTGCCGCGCGGCACCATGATGGAGAGCCAGAACCTGAAAAAAACCGGCGTGACCTGCAGCTACACCACCGCGCACGATGTGGTACTGCATCCGCTGCGCATCAGTGAAGCCAGTCTCGGCGGCGTGCCCGGCGATCTGCCCTCTGGCGAGCTGAAACTCGGCGGTCTGGGCGCGGTCAGTGCGCTGCGTATCCGCATCAGCTGCGAAGGGATCTCCTCGCTGAGTCAGCTTAGCGTGGACGATCTGATGCTGTTTCTCAGCGGCCCGGATATCCAGGCACTGAAACTGCTGGAGTTGCTGATGCAGCACCGGGTGGGCATCGTGCTGCAGTCGGTTGAGAAGCGTCCGCAGCGTCAGGTGCTGACGGACGACGCGTTACAGCAGGAGGGCTTTGCGCCGGAGCAGGCGCTGCTGCCTGACGATCTGCGCAACTTTGACGGCTATCGTCTGTTGCAGGAGTATTTCGCCTTTCCGGCGCGCTTCCAGTTTATCAGCCTGAGCCAGCTGGCCCCGTTTCTGCGCCGCTGCGACAACGCCATGGCGTTCGATATCATCATTCTGCTCGACAAAGCGGACAGCGCACTGGAAAGCGTGGTCGATCACAGCCATCTGGCGCTGCACTGCACGCCTGTCATCAATCTGTTTCCGAAAACCGCCGAGCGCCTGAAGGTCAGCGACAGCCAGCATGAATATCACCTGGTGGTAGATAACATCCGGCCGCTGGATTATGAGGTGCACTCGGTACAGCGACTGTTCGCTACGGTAGAGGGCAAGCGGGAAGAGCAGGTTTTCCGTCCGTTCTGGAGCACCTTCAGCGGTGACCAGGGCGATTACGGTGCCTATTTTTCACTGCGCCGCGAACAGCGCACGCTGTCCGAGCAGGCGCAGCGCTACGGCACGCGCACGGGCTATATCGGTTCTGAAGTCTTTCTGTCGCTGGTGGATGAGCATCACGCGCCGTGGCACGACGAGGTGCGCTATCTCTCCGCTGACGTGATGTGTACCAGCCGCGATCTGCCGCTGATGCTGCAGCAGGATCAGGGCAACTTCGTGATGCCGGACTCCATTCCGGTATCGGAGCTGAAGCTGTGCAAAGGGCCGACGCCTCCGCGTCCGGCGCTGGCCGAGGGACTTTCCGCGTGGCGGCTGATCAGCCATCTGCAGATGAACTACCTCAGCCTGATGGACAGCAGCGACGGAGAAGGCGCGGCGGCGCTGCGTCAGCTGCTGAGCCTATACGCCAACCTGGCGGAAGCGCCGGTCGCCCGTCAGATTGACGGCATCCGCCACTGCACGCTCAGCGCGGTCAACCGCCGCGTGCCGGAGCCGGGCCCGGTGGTATTTGCGCGCGGCGTCAGCATCACGCTGGAAGTGGATGAGCAGGCGTTTTCGGGGGCCAGCCCGTGGCTGTTCGGCAGCGTGCTGGAGCGGGTCTGTGGCCGCCTTGTGGCGCTCAACAGTTTCACGGAGTTCACCCTGAACAGCCAGCAGCGCGGAGAAGTGGGCTACTGGCCGCCGCGCATGGGCCGGAAAGCGCTGATATGAGTGGCGAAAAAGTGATTTCGCTGCCCCGGCTCACCCGTCTGCCGGATGATTTCTGGCAGCGGGTGATGGCCGCGCCGTGGCGTTACGATCTGTTCCAGCTGCTGCGACGGCTGGATGCGCAGGGCGGTCAGCGCTATCCGCTGGGCCGTGCGCCGCTGCCGAAGTTCGAATCGGTGCGTATCGGTCAGACACCGTCACTGGCGTTTGCGCCCGCCACCGTCGCCAGCGCCACGCCGCGTGACGAGGCGGGACGTCATGAGCTCTCCATCTACAGCTTCGGGCTGTTTGGCCCCAACGGCCCGCTGCCGACCCATCTGACCGAATATGTGCATGAACGTATCGTGCATCATCAGGATCACAGCCTGTCGGCGTTTGCTGACCTGTTTCACCATCGCGCCACGCTGCTTTTTTATCGTGCCTGGGCCGATGCGCAGCCGACCGTGTCGCTGGATCGCCCCGACGACAGTCGCTTCCTGAACTATCTCGCCTGCCTGGCGGGCATCGGTTTACCGGCCCAGCAGCAGGCCAGCTCGCTCAGCCTCCATGCCCGACTGATGCTGGTGGGCCACCTCAGCCGCCACGGCCACGATGCCGAAGGGCTGGTGCGCATTCTGCGCCACTACTTTGGTGTGCCGGTCAGGCTGACGCAGAACCTGCCGCACTGGCTGACGCTGGACAGCCGCGATCAGGCCCGACTGGGCGCGGGACGCCATATGCCCCGGCTGGGCGCTTCTGCATTTCTCGGCGTGGCGGTGCGCGATGTGCAGCACCGTTTTCGTCTGCACCTGGGACCGCTCAGCGCGGCGCAGTATGCCCGTTTTCTGCCGGATGCCCCCGGCGCGCGTGAAGTACGCGACTGGGTGCGTCACTACCTCGGCATCGAAATGCAGTGGGATCTCAGCCTGATCCTGGCCGCTGACGAGGTGCAGGGTGTGGCGCTGGGTGGCACTGCCCGACTCGGCTATACCAGCTGGCTGGGGCATGCGCCGCAGCCGCAAGATCGTGAAGATTTTATGTTTGAGGTTGAGGCTGCTTCGCGCTAGCCCAGCCGCTTTCCCTGTTACACAGCCTGCGTCTTTCATTGAAGAGAGCCCCCTATGTCAGAAATCAGCCGTGCCGTGCTATTCGGCAAACTGGATACGCTGTTATTTACCTCGCTGGAAAGCGCCACCGCCTTTTGCAAACTGCGCGGCAATCCCTATGTTGAGCTGGTGCACTGGCTGCATCAGCTGATGCAGCAGCAGGATGGCGACTTACAGCAGGTCATCACACATTTTTCACTGGATGAAAAGGCCCTGACTCAGGACATCGTTGCCGCGCTGGATCGCCTGCCGCGCGGTGCCAGTGCGGTCTCCGACCTCTCCGAGCATATCGACAGCGCCGTTGAACGGGCGTGGGTTTACGCCTCGCTGAAATATGGCGCGACCCGCATTCGCGGCGGCCATCTGCTGATCGGCATGCTGAAAACCTTCAACCTGGCCAGCGTGCTGAAAGGCATCTCCGGTCAGTTCAGCCGCGTCAACGCCGATGCGCTGCTGGCGGAATTCGACACGCTGCTCAGTAACAGCAAGGAAGCGCAGCAGGCGCTGAGCGCACCGGCGGATGCTGGCGGTGCACCGCCCGCCGCCAGTGGCAGCACGCTGGCACAATATGCGCAGGACCTGACGGCGCGCGCCCGTGAAGGCCGCATTGATCCGGTAACCGGACGTGACGACGAAATCCGCCAGATGATCGATATCCTGATGCGTCGCCGCCAGAACAACCCGCTGCTGACCGGTGAAGCGGGCGTCGGGAAAACCGCGGTGGTCGAAGGCCTTGCACTGCGTATCGCGGCGGGCGATGTGCCTGCGCCGCTGCGCGATGTGCAGCTCTGGCTGCTGGACATCGGCATGCTGCAGGCGGGTGCCGGCATGAAAGGGGAGTTTGAAGCGCGACTGCAGGCGCTGATCAATGAGGTGCAGTCCAGCCCGACGCCGATTGTGCTGTTTGTTGATGAGATCCACACCCTGGTCGGGGCAGGCGGTCAGCAGGGCACCGGTGATGCCGCCAACCTGCTGAAACCGGCGCTGGCACGTGGACAGCTGCGCACCATTGGCGCGACCACCTGGGCCGAATACAAAAAGTACATCGAGAAAGATCCAGCGCTGACCCGTCGCTTCCAGACCGTGCAGGTGCAGGAGCCGGATGAAGCCAGAGCGATTCTGATGCTGCGCAGCACCGTCAGCGCGCTGGAGAAACATCATCGGGTACTGTTGCTGGATGATGCGGTCAGTGCGGCGGTGAAACTGTCGCATCGCTACATTCCGGCGCGCCAGCTGCCTGACAAAGCGGTGGCGCTGCTGGATACCGCCTGCGCCCGCGTGGCGGTCAGCCAGGGTGCGCAGCCCGCGGCGCTGGAAGATTGTCTTCACCGTCTGGCGGCGCTGGAGATTGAAGCAGAGATCATCGAACGTGAAATCCGGGTGGGCCTGGGCGACGCCACCCGCCAGCAGGCGATTGCAGCGCAGCGCACTGCGCTGGAAGCCGAGCGGGATGCGCTGCAACAGCGCTGGCTGCAGGAGCGCGAACTGGTCGAGACGCTGATTGCATTGCGCGCCCGCTGTGTGACAGAAGAGGATGCGGCGCTGCGTGAACAGCGTGATGCGACGCAGCAGCAGCTTACTGCGCTGCAGGGCGACACGCCGCTGCTGTTTGCCGCCGTCGATGCGGGCGTGGTGGCTGCCGTGGTCTCTGACTGGACCGGTATTCCGCTGGGCAGAATGGTGAAGAATGAGATCGACGCGGTACTGAATCTGGCCGACACCCTGAACCAGCGGGTCATCGGCCAGCGTCACGGTCTGGATCTGATCGCCAGACGGGTACGCACCTCGCGCGCGCGCCTTGATAATCCCAACAAGCCGGTCGGCGTGTTTATGCTGTGCGGGCCTTCCGGTGTCGGTAAAACCGAGACCGCGCTGGCGCTGGCCGAGTCGCTGTACGGCGGCGAGCAGAACATCATCACCATCAATATGAGTGAGTTTCAGGAGGCGCACACCGTCTCGACGCTGAAAGGGGCACCGCCGGGCTACGTCGGCTACGGCGAGGGCGGCGTGCTGACCGAAGCCGTTCGCCGTCGTCCCTACAGTGTGGTGCTGCTGGATGAGATTGAGAAAGCCCATCCGGATGTGCATGAACTCTTCTTCCAGGTGTTTGATAAAGGCTGGATGGAGGATGGCGAAGGCCGGCACATCGATTTCCGCAACACCATCATCATTCTGACCTCCAATGTCGGCACGCAGTTAATCAGCGCGATGTGTGCCGATCCTGAACTGATGCCCGATCCCGATGCTCTGAGCACCGCGCTGCGTAAGCCGCTGCTGGAGGTGTTCCCGCCTGCGCTGTTGGGCCGCCTGCTGGTGGTGCCTTACTACCCGCTCAGCGACGCGATGCTGGCGGAGATTGTGCGGCTGCAGCTGGCGCGCATTGTGCGTCGTCTGGCCGATAACCACGGCATTGAAGCGCAGATCGACGAGTCGGTGGTGAGCCAGATCGTTCAGCGCTGCACCGAGGTAGAGTCGGGCGGTCGCATGGTGGATGCCATCCTTACCAACACGCTGTTGCCACAGATGAGCCAGATCCTGCTGAGCGCCCACGCCCGCGATGAACGCTATCGCCGCGTCGATGTGCGTTGTGAGCAGGGTGAATTTGTCTGCCAGTTCGCGGTTTAAAGCCTGGCTATCAGAGAGTAATCGAATATGTCGGAACATGATCAACCCCTGAATGTCCCCAACGCCTTGCCGCTGGGTTACCGCTTCAATGAGTTTGAAATCAAAGAGGTCATCGGCGGTGGCGGATTTGGCATCGTCTATCGCGCCTGGGATCACCAGCTTGAGCGTGATATCGCGATCAAAGAATTTATGCCCGCCTCACTGGCAGTGCGCAGCGATGACCTGAATCTGGTGCTGCGCAGCGAACGGTTCAGCAAAACCTTTCACGCCGGACTCAACAGCTTTATTCAGGAGGCGCGGCTGCTGGCGCGCTTTAACCATCCCAACCTGCTGCACGTGCTGCGTTTCTGGGTGCAGAACGACACTGCCTACATGGGCACGGTATTCTACAGCGGCACCACGCTCTCCAGCTTCCGCGAACGTAATCCTCAGTCGGTGAATGAGACCTGGATTCGTCGCCTGCTGCCGCCGCTGCTGGGGGCGATCAAGACCATCCATGAAGCGGGCTATCTGCACCGCGATATTTCGCTGGATAACATCCAGATCCAGAGCAGCGGCGAGCCAATCCTGCTGGACTTCGGGTCGGCGCGTAAAACTATCGGCAATCTGTCGGATGAGAGCGAGACGATGCTGCGTCCCGGTTATGCGCCGATTGAGCAGTACAGCGACAACGACGAGAGCGAGCAGGGCGCGTGGACCGATATTTACGCGCTGGGCGCGGTGCTGCATACCCTGATCACCGGTGCGCCACCGCCGGTCAGCGTGGTGCGCAGCATCGAAGATAACTACCAGCCGCTGGTGCAGCATCGTATTGCGGGCTACTCGACGGCACTACTCAGCGCCGTCGATCGTGCGCTGGCGCTGAAACCGGAAGATCGTCCGCAGAGCATTGATGATTTTGCTGCGCTGATGGCGCTACCGGAACGTGAACCGGAACCGCTGCTTAGCGCAAAAATCAGCGGGCCGGGCACCATGCTGGTGCCGATTGAAGAAGAAGAGGAGGTGATCAAACCCGCCTCGAAACTGAAAACGCTGCTGGGACACCGCTTTGCACTGCCGGGCCTGGTTGCCGCTGGCGTGCTGGTCGGCCTGGGCGCCGGTCTGCTGATGTCACGCGGTAACGAACAGTCACCGCCGGCTGAGACCGCGCAGCACGACGCGCCTGCCGTCACCGTCGCGCCGGTTAACCAGCCGGTTGCTGCGCCTCCGACTCAGACTGAGGCCCCGCCGGATACCGTTGCCAGTACTCCGGCTCAGACTTCTGAGCCCGCGCAGACCGCCGCGCGTGAACCTGATCCACAACCGGCACCACCACCCGCGCCGGTCGCCCAGGTCTATATCCGTCTGCAGCAGGGTGAACGCGTTCAGGTGAACGGTCAGCCGCAGGCGCTGGTGCCGGCGGTGAATGGCTTCGCCACGCTGCAGCTGGCGCCGGGCAACTACACCTTTGCCATCAGCGGCCAGAGTGGCACCCGCGAACAAACGCTGAACATCAGAGAAGAAGGTGTCTGGTTGCTCGATCCACACAGTTAATAGTCAGGGATTACTTATGTTCTCACGCATTACCGCACAGCTGCCGGCGGACGGCCTGCTGTTCCATACGCTTAAGGGCACCGAGACGCTGTCCCGTCCGTTTGTGCTCACCGCTGAACTGCTGGCCACCGACGCGCGCATCGACCGCCACGCCCTGCTGGGGAAGCCGGTGACGTTTACGCTACCGACCGACGGGCTGATGAACGCGCTGAGCCCGCGCTACCTTAACGGCAAAATCACCCGGGTGGCGGTGCGCAGCCAGGAGCTGAGCGGCACCCGTTACGCGGTCTATGAGCTGACGGTCGAGCCGGATCTGTGGCCGATGAAGCGCGACCGCAACCTGCGCATCTTCCAGAGCCAGACGGTGCCGCAGATAGTGCAGACGCTGCTGAAGGAGTACGGGGTCAATGTGGAGACGCGCCTGGCGGGCAGCTACCGGGTGTGGGAATACTGCGTGCAGTATCAGGAGAGCAGCCTGGACTTTATCAGTCGCCTGATGGAGCTGGAGGGGATTTACTACTTCTTCCACCACGAGGCGGACAAACACACGCTGGTGCTGTGCGACGCGCCGGACCAGCATCAGGCGTTTCCGGGCTATGAGACCATCGCCTATCACGTCACCCCATCGGGCGGCGTGGTGACTGAAGAGGGCATCAGCCAGTGGTCGCTGGCGGAGAGCGTGACGCCGGGCATCTACAGCACCGACGACTACGACTTCCGCAAGCCGAACGCCTGGATGCTGCAGGCCCGCCAGAACCCGGCGTCGCCGGTGCCGGGCTCGGTGGACGTTTACGACTGGCCGGGCCATTTTGTCGACCACAGCCACGGTGAGTCCTACGCGCGCATCCGTCAGGAGGTGTGGCAGGCCGAGCACCACAGCGTCAGCGGGTCGGGCACGGCCACTGGCATCGCGCCGGGCTTTACCTTCTCGATCATCAACGCGCCGCACTTCAGCGACAACGGCGAGTATCTGGTGACCTCGGCGACCTATGACTTCGCTGAAAATTCCTACGCCAGCGGCGACACCGGCGACAGCCGTCACAACATCCACTTCACGGTGCTGCCGTCGTCAGTGACCTACCGCACGCCGCCCGAAACGGCGTGGCCGAAAACGCACGGCCCGCAGACGGCGAAGGTGGTGGGACCCAAAGGCGAGTCGATCTGGACCGACCGCTACGGCCGGGTAAAGGTGAAGTTTCACTGGGACCGGCTGGCGAAGGGCGATGACACCAGCTCCTGCTGGGTGCGCGTCTCCAGCGCCTGGGCGGGTCAGGGCTTTGGCGGGGTGCAGATCCCGCGAGTGAACGACGAAGTGGTGGTGGACTTCATCAACGGCGATCCGGATCGTCCGCTGATCATCGGCCGGGTTTACAACGAGGCGAGCATGCCGCCGTGGGCGCTGCCGGCAGCGGCGACGCAGATGGGCTTTTTAAGCCGGTCGAAGGATGGCACGGCGGACACCGCGAATGCGTTAAGGTTTGAGGATAAGTCGGGTGAGGAACATCTGTGGATTCAGGCGCAGAAGAACATGGATACGCATGTTAAAAATGACGCCAGCCATTCAGTCGCCAACAATCACAGCCATTACGCGGGCGGCAATGAGCTCTATCGTGTCGAAACCAACCGTGTCCACGGTGTAAAAGGGGGCGAAGAGCGGCTGACCGGTAAGGGCAAACTCGATGCGGTGGTCGATACCTATGTAGTGGGTTCGGGCACCAAACTTCGCCTTGAATGCGGAGAGAGTGCTATCGAACTTAATGCGAACGGTCAGATTAATATTGTGGGCAAGGGGTTCAATATTTTCGTGCAGGGCGATGGTCACATCACCACCTCTGGCGGCAAACTGAACCTGAACACGGATGGCGCGAAGCCGGGCACAAGCGCACCGGGCTCCAGTCATAAACAGAATATCAGCCAGGCCGTAGAGAATCTGTTCCCGCCGAAGCAGAAAGGACAGGCAGCTCCGGCTGCGCCAAAAGCTGCGGCGGCACCGGCGAAAGGGGCGGCTGCGCCGTTAAAACAAACCGCTAATTCGGATGACGCTAAGAAACTTGATGACAGTGTTGTTCGATCAATTATGAAGTCAGAAGGAGCGGGTGGTGAACAGGGCGGTGTTCCGGAAATGTACGGTTTCAGAAAAGGATTTGGGCCTGCATATAAAGATATCGCAGCCGCCAGGAAGAAGTATGGTCAGGGGAGTGATGAAGAATTTGAGGTGGTGTCAAAATATATGAACCAGACAGCCCAAAAAGCCGGGGCGCTTAATTTTAGTGATCCAGGAAAACAAGCAGCCGTTATGTCATTAGCACACATGAGAGGAGTGGGAGGTGCTCAGGCTATACTCAATTCTATGAGTGGTGATGATATCGTCAAATCTTCACAACTCACTGAAAAATCTATTGACTATGTTGAAAAAATGGGTTCTTCTGAATTCCAAAATGACCTTGTCAGCGCCAGATTGAATTATGACAAGGCTATATATGGTTCAACCACTACGGTGAAAAATGGTGTTTCATATAACTGGTGGGATCATTATTCAACCGGTTTGACTAAGCGCTATACCAATGAAGCTGCTGAATTTTTGAAGTTTTCAGGTGAATGAAATGAATCTATTTATTAAGTTATTTTTTCTGGTCGTTTTTACAGGTGGTTCAATAGGTGTTGCAACAGCATCGGATACCCAGACGGCTTATTCTCAGTATAATAACCTGAATAGTGTTTCAGCTATTTTTAATGACCAGAAAGTCGTTTCCAGTTTAAAATCTGTTTTAGGCAGCGAGTACAGTGACTTTAGCCAGAATTTTGATGTATTTGGCGAGCCTCACAAAACAGCTAAGGGGGGTATATTTGTCGAGGGCTGGTTAAAAGATCTTTATCTTGAGCAGGCTTCAGCATTTGTTATACAGCCTGACGGTAAAGTGTATGCTGCATGGATGCTGCCTGAAGATAATAAAATACATTATGTAAGCAATGATCTTGCAAATAATAAAATGCAGGAAGATATTGTGAGTTGGGCAAAGCGTTTTGATAAAGAACAGTCAGTTACTCCTGCTAAAAACCAAAAAGAAATGCAAAGCAATAGCGAGAAAGTTTTCGAGACGGAAAAATTCAAAATCAGAATAACGTCGCTTTGCCCTGTGGGTTCGGAGTGTAATGACGTTAGTTATGAGGGTGTAAGGAAATCAGATGGGGCAGTTGTCAGATTAAAAGGCAAAGCCATGAAAAGTGATTGTGGTCAAGCATCCTGCCCGGTGTTGAGTTATAAATTCCGTAATCATGATGCAACCTATATTATCAATAATGTAATTAGTAATCTTACTGTTGTTGTTAATAATAAAATCGTACTATCTGAAGACGGAAAATGGAAGAGTGATTCCGAGTAATTAAATTTCTGTGTGATGGTGTGCTAATTTTACGCACTATCACACACGATTTTTGCACATCATATATAAATGGATTTTTAAAGTGGCAGATCTTAAATATAATTTATTTTTCGATTAGGTGTGCTGCTGTCTGTTATTTTTTTATGCTCATTGTGTAATGGCGGATTATTTCACTACTGAACTAAATGCCTCTGACTTTCGTGTAACTATTAATCATCATTGTTTTGCTTTAGGTGAAGATTGTAGCAGTTAAACTCAGAAGCAGGCGGGCACGCAGATAAGTGAAAACTTTGACAATGACAATAACCTAATCTGTGAAAAGCGTGATGACAACTCGCTCAGCCAGGCGCTGTAACTCTAAATTTACCTAATCTTAACGGCTGGATTAATAGGGTTAATGATTTTCTGGATTTTAAAGGTTAATCAAATGAATAAAGTTGGATTTAGCTTGGCGGTTTTGTTGTCAATTTCTTCATTATCCTTGTTTGCTTCTGATAATTTTACTGGTCAGTGGAGTGGGCAAGAGAAAAATGATAATGGATCATTATATTCCACTCTAACATTAAAATTAAAACAGAATAATAATAACATAACGGGTATTTATTGTTATGTGACAAGGGGCGGAAACAAAATAGATTGCCCTGATGATAATGACAGCAATCTCAAAGGTACTGCAAACGGTAAAAATGCTTTGATTGAATTTGATTCTTCATTTGGCGGAGTGAAGGGTAAAGCAAATTTAGAACTTAAAGATAATAAAGTTTTATGGGAATTAATCAAAGACCCTGAGAATGGGGAGTTTTATGCGCCAAAAACTTATAATCTTGACAAAGATGTTAGTGAAGGGGATTTAAAATCAGATATGAAGGTTTTGTCTACATCTGATTTTACGATTACTTTATTGAATAGCTGTGGGGGTTTTTATACTGTGTGTGATAAGGTTAAATACATAGGCCTCAGAAATAAAGATGGAAAACAAATTACTCTTGAAGGTAAAACTACGCAACCTGTAAACTCAAATAAAGCTGAAGGGATGCTTTTCAATAATAGCGGTGTAGATTATGTTGTGAGCTTTAATCCGCTTGAATTGAAGGTGGTACAGGGTAATAAAACGCTTGTTAAGCAAGGTGGCAAGTGGGAATGATAATTTTCATTATCACTCAAGTGAGATTTTTACTGTATTTCAAGTAATAAGAATGACATTATAATAATGTTATGGGTTTTATTAGGGTGGTGATATGTACTCTCCACCCCATATAATTTTGAAGTGTGAGTGATTTCTTTAATTTAAAAGATTTTAATTACGTTGCTCTTAGTGATTAAATACCCTTCTTGTTTTCTATTGTCAACCCCCGATAAAAACACAATGATTGTAAATCGTTATTTCGCCAGCATGTTATTTGTGACTGTCCTCATGGTTTTATCTTGCATTGCAAGGGCTGAATCCAGCACGGAATCGACCATTCCTGCCCTTAACGAGGGCGATTTTTCCGTTCTGCTAAACGACTATGCTTTCACTCCCGGAGACACATGGAGCAATGAAAGCTTCGTACGGGCTGGTAAGGCTCTGAGTTCAGTTCTGGCCGGAGAAGTGGCTATCAATAACCAGCAGTACAACTACTTCCAGCATAGCTATGACGGCTTTGAGTTGTTCAGCGCGGCGGCGGTGGAAGATGCCAGCCACACGGTCCTGGCTGAGATCCTTCTGGAAAATGCCAATGTGCCGACGTCCCGAAATATAAAGGTAGGCGATAGCCTGGAACAGGTTCAGCAAGCCTATGGACCCGGAAAAGAAGATAACAGTGATAATCAGCACTGGCTTGTCTACCCGTCTGGCGGGAAACAGTTGATGTTCCAGATTGACCAGGGAAAGGTCAGCTGCATCATGTTGAAAACAGACATGGGTGCAGAGCAAAGCGAAATCAGCGCTGACCAGGCTATCAGCGCTGCAACCGAAGCAATTCATACCTGGCAACTGACCACCCTCGATGAGAAATGCCTGCGATACGATCTTGACGACAGCAGTGATGAAAGTTTCTTTGTTATTACGGTTCGTGAAGATAATCACGACGCCAGTTGCGGTGGCGATCCTGATATTACGCATCGACTTTTCGACATTAAAGTTGCGCGTGATAATACACAGATACTCACTAATGCCGATAACGTTGATGGCGAATACCATAGCCTGATTCCACCCGCCACAAACAATTAATAAAACGGATACCCAATATGCATTATCAGTTCAATGAGGGCGCCTTTGCGCTTTTTCCTGCTGCCTGGCAGGACACCACCATGAATATTCTCCGCGATGAAGCCAGTGGGCTGGCATGGGTTGTGAGCCGTGGCGTTATTTCTGAGGGCAGTAATGCGGAAAAAGAGTTTCAGCGTCAGTGGGACACATTGCGGAGTCAGATGGGCCATATCCAGCAGACTGAATTTGTACGTTTGATGGCAGGTGTGGATAACACATTACACGCGGTAGAAGTTGAAACCGTATTTGACCGTAACGGGCAGGCAGTGTGGCAGAAACAGCTGGCTACACAGGTGCCTGACTCGAACATCTTAATGATTTTTACGCTCTCAGCCATGCGTCCATTCAATGAAGAGGATGGACAGCGCTGGAGTGCATTTAAACAAAGCCTGAGTCTGAACAATCCACGGAAAGCATAACCTATGGATAACCCTGCTGCCCGCGTGGGCGACGAGATCATTCACTCCAGCATTTTCGCTGATATCACGAGCATTGTTGCGGAAGGTGCGGCCTATGCCGTCATTGGTGCCGCAGTGGGTGCTGCTATCGTCTCGGCAGCGCCCCTGCTGGGTACAGGGGCGGCAGCGGCGAGTGTAGCAGCCGTGGGTAACAGTTGCCTGCTCAGCGGTATTCTGGGTGGTGTACTGGCCAATGCCGTTGGTCTGTCACAAGAGATCAGCAAAGCGGCCGATGGGCTGGGAAACATGATATTCCCGCCGTCACCTGCCGGAGTAATCGCCAGTGGATCAGTGAATGTCTACGTTAATGGTCTTTTAGCCGCACGCGCGGCCGGGATGCTCACGCCCGGCGAGACACCGCCACCGGAACCACAATCGCCGCAGAGCTTCGCGGACTATGGCGGCATGTTGCTCTCTGCGGTCGGCCAGTTTGGCAGTGCAATGTGGCAGCCCACGGTAGCCTCCGCTGATGCGGGCACCTCTCCGCTGGAGCAGGACAAAGTGGCTTGTGAAAAACACAGTGCACCGCAATATCTGGCTCAGGGATCGAAAAGCGTCTTTATCAATGGCCAGCCTGCGGTGCGCGCAAAGGATAAAACCACCTGTGACGCCACCGTGAGCGACGATGTTTCCCCCAATGTCATCATTGGTGGTGAAACCGTCACGGTCAGAGAGATCAAAAGTGGCAAGGTGCCAGGTCTGGCCGTGATGATGATCGGCCTTTCCCTCATCCGTGGTCGCCCCAGTCAGATCATCAAAAACATGCCCTGCGCGCTGGCCGGTGCCGTGGGCGGTATGGCGGCGGACATGGCTATCAATGCGGCCTTCTCGTCGCTGTTTCCGGTTCATGCGGCGACCGGCGTCAAAGTCCTTAATGATGATGCAGAGCGCGATTTTTCCCTTCCAGGACGTTTCCCGCTCAGTTTTCAGCGCAGCTATAACAGTCTGACCCAGCGCGCTGGCTTGTTTGGTCAGGGTTGGGCCACGGTGTTTGACAGCTACCTGACGCTGGAAGGGAATCGGGCGACCTGGTTTGATGACAACGGGCGCGAACTGAGTTTTGACGTTCCCGGTGAAAAAGAGGTGCTCTACAGCATCAGCGAAGGGCTGATGGTGCGCCGCAACGAGTCTGGCGATATCGCCATTGCCGATGATGACGGTGCGGTATGGCGTCTTTACAGGCGCACGGCCGCTGATCCGCAGGTGCTGCGCCTGGCTTCACTGAGCGACGAGTACGGTAATGCGCTGGAGATGGGCTGGGATGAACAGGCCCGCCTGGTGCGTATCCATGACGCGCCGCTGGCGATTGACGTCACGCTGCACTACGACGACAAACAGCACGCGCGGCGTCCGACATCAGCCAGCCATTTTGATGGCGATCAGCACTGGCCTCTCACGCGCTGGACCTACAATGAGCGGGGCCAGCTTGCCAGCGTTACTGATGCCGCAGGCGTTGTCTCACGACGCTTCCGTTACAACAACGATGGATTGATGGTCTGGCACCAACTGCCGGGCGGGCTGGAGAGTGAATATCGCTGGCAGAAGCTGGATCACTGGCGCGTTATAGAAAACCGCACCAACAGCGGTGATGGCTGCCACATGCATTACGATCTTGAGGCGGGCATCACGCGCGTGTCGACCTATGACGGTCAGCAGCGCGAACACCACTGGAATGCCGCGGGGCTCATCACCTGTTTTATCGATGAGCGTGGTGAGAAATGGCGTTATGAGTGGGATGAAAACGAACTCCTGACGCGTCGCATCGATCCGCTGGGCAACGCGGTGAGCTTCACCTATGACGATCTGGGCAACCGTGTTGAAGAGAAGGATGCTGACGGTGGTGTGCAGGCGGTGCAATGGCTGTCACACCGTTCGCTGCCCACGGTTGTTGCCGGAGCAGACGGTTCCACAACGAAATACTATTACGATCCCCATCACGGCCTTGAACGCGTTGTTGATGCGCTCGGGCAAAGCACGCTCTATCAGCGGGATGAGTTCGGACTGGTTGTCGAAGAGACTGACGCAGCAGGTAATAGCTACCGCCGTGAGTTTAATGATGCCGGCCAGGTTATCCGTGAAACCGACTGTTCAGGGCTGACCACGCGCTACCGTTATCATCCCCTGGGCTGGCTCAGCTGTGTCATCGCGCCGGATGGTGAAGAAACCCGTTATCACTATGATGCAGCAGGCCGTCCTCTTCAGCTGGAACGCGCAGAAGAATGGGAAGAGCGGTTGCACTGGAGTGAAAACGGACTGCCGCTGGCCTATGAATCGGCTGATGGCAAGCGCAGTGAATTCCGTTACGATAATGTCGGGCGATTGATCGCCAACCGTAATGCGCAGGGTGAGACGGTTCAGCGAAGCTGGGACAGCCGTGGCCGGTTGACGGCGCTGCAAAACGAGAACGGCGAGCAGTATCAGTTCGAGTGGGGCGCAGATTCTCTGTTGCTGGCGCAGGTCGGGCTGGATGGCGTTGCCACGCGATATGACTATGATGCGGCGGGCCGCACGGTATCACGCACCTTTGCCGCCGGACATCCTCAGTCCATTACTCATCGCTATCACTGGAGCCGTGCGGGGCAACTGCTGGCGCGAACCACGCCGGAAGGCCAGACGCGCTATCACTACAGCGGTGGGGGTCAGCTGGGTAAAGTGTCGCAGCATCTGCCGCTGTCTGACACCGAGTGGAGCCAGCAGGCCGAGCAGGAGATTACCTTTAAGTATGATGCGCTGGGCCGCATCGTTGCTGAGCAGGGGGAGCAGGGCGAACTGGCGTGGGAGTATGACGCGCTGGGCAACTGCACTGCCCTGACGCTGCCGGATGGCCGCAACCTGAAGCAGCTTTACTATGGCAGCGGCCATCTGCTGAGCATCGCATTAGACAACCTGCCGGTCACTGAATTTACCCGTGACACAATGCATCGGGAGCTGAGCCGGACGCAGGGCGGCCTGACCATGCGCAGTGAGTATGACCGCTTAGGCAGACTGCGCCGCCGTGACGTGTTTAAGGGTGACTCACAGCGTCCTGCACCGCGCGTCTGGTCCCGCCGGCGCGACTTCGATTACGGCAACAACCTGATCCGTGAAGAGCGCGACGATAATCCGTTCAGCCAGACATTATGGAACTACGATAACGCCGGGCGACTGTTGTCACAGGACGGTGCGCAGCCGGGTAATGAACAGTGGCGCTGGGATAGCGCAGGCAACCCGCTGGATCGCCATAGTGCTGCTCATGTCATGCATAACCGCGTCACTGAACTGAACGGTATCCGCTGGCAGTACGATATTCATGGCCGTACCACTGAGAAAGATGACGGTCACATCCGCTGGCGCTACCGTTACGATGGTGAGCATCGCCTGACGGATGTGATCAGCGAGCCGCGGGACCGCAATAAGCCGCGCACTAAGGTGAGTTTCCGCTACGATCCGCTTGGGCGCCGCATCAGTAAAACCAGCCAGCAGCTGTTGCAGGGAAGACCGTCGGGGAACGCCGTCACGACGCGCTTTGTGTGGGAAGGCTACCGCCTGCTGCAGGAAATCCACGACGGGATCCCGCTGACCTACGTTTACAGCGACAGCCAGAGCTATGAGCCGCTGGCGCGTATTGATGGTGTGGAAAGCCCGGAGATTTACTGGTTCCATAATGCGGCCAACGGAATGCCGGAGCTGCTGACTGACGGTGAAGGGCAAAAAGCCTGGGAAGGGATCAACAGTCCTTGGGGCAAACTGCTGCGTGAATCCAGCCAGCGGATGCCGGTCGTTCAGCAGAACCTGCGTATGCAGGGCCAGTACCTGGACCGGGACAAAATTTGCATAAGCAAATTTGAACATCGCTTCAGCGATGGCCCCAGGGGGGTGAGGCACCGCAGGGGCCGAATCAACCGGACTGCACTACAATCTGTTTCGTTATTATGATCCGGACAGCGGACGGTTTACCCAGCAGGACCCGATAGGGTTGGCGGGCGGGATCAACCTTTACCAGTATGCCCCAAATGCGCTGGGTTGGGTGGATCCGTGGGGGTTGAGTAAGTGTAGTGTTAAGCAAGCTCGTAAACGCCAGCATGATATGCTAAAAAACTCTAATGAAGGCTACAATATAAGCCCCACATCTTGGGATGCTTATCCTGCTATAGGTAGAGACGGTACTTTCATTAGTGACAAACAAGGTGTAATGAAATATTTTCCTGATGCCGGAAACGCCCAAGAAATTACAATAACAAGAGCTAAAGCTAGAGTAATTGAAAGGGACATGGGGCTTTATAAAGACTCGTTATTAGGCGGTTTTAAAGTTAGAAGAATAAGTGGTATCAGAGACCTTGAACCACGTAGCCCTCTGGGCGGGAATGATTACTTTAAAGGGCCAGGACAGCATTTACCAGGCGGAGCACCTGAGATGGTGATAAATCCCCAGTCTACTACTGATAATCCCGTAGTTAATACCATATTGAAAGTTAATGTAGGAAATATTTAGAATGTTAAATTGCATCTTAGTGACGATCTTAGAGCCGAAAAGAATTGTAGTTCAATTGAAAGGGGTGGTTAATGAAGAGTCTAAATTGAAAAGCCTCGGTTTTTCTAAAAAAGGGGATTGTTACAATGTTGATTTTGAGGATGAAAAAAAACAGTTTTTTTTGATAGAGAAACTGGCAGGAATGGGAGCATTATTTTCATATGGACAGGGTTGGGCACCTTCTCAGGTTATGGATTACTTGAAAGAAAAAGGGAAAGTTAATTTTTCATATAAAGAAATCATGTGGCGCTCCCCAGATAATTACGAAATTATAGAGCATAAATGAAAATGCTTGTAACTAATTAAATGATTTCATTGCTTTTTGAATATCCTTCTAAGCTTTGAAATCAAAGATTACTCATGAGTTTTTATCTTCGATAATTATAGTTGTTCGAAGATCTGAGATAATAATTATAGATTAATGTCCTTACTGATTGACAGAGAAGGCCATAAAAGCTTGGGAAGATATCAATAATCCGTGGGGCAAGCTGCTGCGCGAGTCCAGCCAGCGGATGCCGGTCGTTCATCAGAACCTGCGTATGCAGGACCAGTACCTGGACCGGGACAAATTTGCATAAGCAAATTTGAACATCGCTTCAGCGATGGCCCCAATGGGGTGAGGCACCGCAGGGGCCGAATCAACCGGACTGCACTACAATCTGTTTCGTTATTATGATCCGGACAGCGGACGGTTTACCCAGCAGGACCCGATAGGGCTGGCGGGCGGGATCAACCTCTACCAGTATTCGCCGAACGCGCTGGGTTGGGTAGATCCTTGGGGGTTGAGTAGGTGAAAAAAACCTGCGAAAGAAGCAACGAAGTGGCAGGGACCAGGGAATAAAACTTATCCAGGCATCGATGTTTATAAGAATACAGTGATAAAAAAAGGGACGATTCTTTATGCCCTTTATCCTAATGGAGATCAGTTACCTGCTTATACTGTAAGTCATCCTACAGTCAGACAACATAAAGGTGATCCACTTGGCTACCATGAAGCTTTGCAAGTTGAGTTGAACCCAGCATATCCAATGCGTTCAAAGGTGAGAGCTTATTACGTTACAGAAGATATATTTGTAGTCAGAGGACGTGCTGAAGCAAATCCTAAACATGGGGAAGGGGGAGGGCTGCAGTTCTATATACCGGAAGAAGCTCGGCTTAAACTGAAACCTGGAAAAGTAATTGACATATGAAAATAATGAATTTAGACGAGTCAAATGGAGCTTTACATATTGA
>Ga0213829_1000339_pt1 | contig 47899 bp, 44 predicted proteins | sample MC6MC0896MG_FD_180665 | JGI IMG/M metagenome (GOLD analysis project Ga0213829, IMG submission 180665) | Enriched soil aggregate microbial communities from Iowa State University, Ames, United States - MC6-MC0896-MG | ecosystem: Environmental > Terrestrial > Soil > Unclassified | place: USA: Iowa... | reverse complement strand
CGAGTGTCTTCGGCTAAAATACCGTACACTAAACGGCCAACATTTTCAGATGGTAAGAAAGTAACAATACCTGATGCCCAAGGAGAGCTTACTGTTTGAATACCATTCTTTTCTGTTTTAACTTGGCGGTCAACTACGATTAATTTAAGACCAAATTTTCTTTTAAAGAATGTAACTAACTGCTCATCATCTAATGATGGAACGTTCGCACCAACTGTTGCAATTCCACTATTAAATGCGTAGTTGTTCTTAATCTGATCATTCTCTGCAATAAAACTTGCTGTTGCATCGTCTAACATCACAACTGCTAAATTTTTACCTTTACTCCTAGCGGCTTTAATAATAGACTTAATATCATCAACGATTTTAGCAGAATTATCACTCCATGGTTTGGTAGCGTTGTATTTATTTGAATCTTTAAATCCAAAATCAACACGGATTCCCAAGCCAACGTTTTCGGAATCTTCAACCAATGTTTGTCCAGTTGATAATGCTTCTAAGAACATTGATTCGTTACGCTCGTAAATACCAAATACCACTTTTTTAACTTGACCAAAAACCTTTTTAACGATTTCAACAAGGGCAACGCCTTTCGCTTTCATTGTATCGATATCAGACAATTGTTTTTCTGTTAGTTTCAATTTCATACCCGCTTTAGGAATATCTCCTGTTGCTGTTGCAATTGAATCTTGTCTTTTTAATGGCAATTCAGAATCCATGGCAACGATATCCGCTGCCACAATTGAACCATCTACCGATGAACTACCCCATTTTAAATCGGTAGATAATTCTTGTGTAAGCATTTCCTTGTGCAAATACTTAATTGGTTGAGATTCGTCTTTACCGTTTACCGTTGATTCTAATTTTCTAGCGATGGCACTATACCAAACTGCTAAAAACGCAAATAATGACTTTTTCATTTATACTATTCTTTAAAGAAATTAATTCTTGGCAAAGCGTTTTTGATTGCCGTTGTTGGTGGATATGGAGATGCTACTTCGTTAACTGATCCACGAATAGAAATACCTACAAATGGTTTTTTCGTATCAACAGTTGAAATAACAACACCTACAACTGTATGCCCTGCCGGTAAAGCAGCGTAAGCTGTGGCGCCACTGTTAACAGGCATCGGTTTGTGGTTTCCTGTCGAGTCTTCTACAATAACAACAGAACCGGCTTTAATTACTTCCGGTGCGTAACCAGTCGTGTCTAAAGTTCTGCCTCCAACTACCGTTTCCATAACACGCGGAACAACGATTGTATCGTTTCCAGTGTCGAAACTCTTTTTTTCATCATTTAATGAAGCTACTACTCCCATGTGATTTGATTTTTAGTTTTACAAATTGCTCATAACAGCACTTAATTCTGCATCCGAAACCGATGTTTTACCCTCTGTTTTATTAAAGGTGCCCCCCGCTAAATCAGATGAATCTGCAAACGACTGTTTAAGTTCAGTATATTCGGTTTCTAAACCAGCTATCTCAGCAGCTAAATCTTCAGATTCTAAATTCACACGTTTTAACCAGGATTGCTTTTGATTTTCTGGAAGTCCTTTCAATATTTCAGATTTAGAGAATAAATCTGCAACAGTATTGGCTTTTGAGTCTGTGATTTTACCTTTTTCTAATGCATCAACTTTGTTAAGTAAAGTTTTAGCCCATTCAGGTGTATCATCTTTAGGTGGTTCTGGCGTTTTATCAGGATCAGTTCCTTCTCCTTTACCTTCTTCACCTTTTTTCTGATTAGCTTCAAGGGTTCTGATTCTGTCGTCCTCTTTAGCTACTGCTTCAAAGTCCATAAAATCGTTTGCCTGATTCACAATCTCATCAATCACCGCATCGTCTGCATCATCTGATACTTTAGATTCAAGTTTAGCCGTAATTGCGTCTATCCTTTTAGTTGATAAGTTAGCCTTAGGGAAAAGTGCCTTAAGTCTACCTGCTATCTTTTGTCTTTTGTTCATGATACTGTTATTAAGTTATTTTAATGTTCAGTATCTAATTTAGTTAGGTGAGTTGGTGTGTTAAAATATTTTGGCACAGAGTTATTGACATTGTAGTACTGATTCTGATAATCATTACTTTAATTATATTTGTTGTAAATTTGTAATATATAACCGAATAAGGGACGCGGCACCTTGTGCCGCCCTTATCCAGGATATCAAAATCGCTGGGAACGATTAAGATATTCTTTTTCCGTTTAAAGTCTATTTAGCTAAGTATGCTTTTACCTTCGCCCAAACTTTGCACCCGTAGTACACTGTTGCGATTAAGTAATATGCAATAGCCAAGACTGAAAGAATGAATTCCATCTTATTGGTATTTGTTTTAATTTTATTATGAGATTGGAAATGTAAAGTGTTTTCAATCTCTTTTTTTATATGTATAAAATCGGTGGTGAACGTGCGTGTTTCATTTTAATAATGTGTAATAATTATAAATAGTTTCATTTAAGTGAAAAGACTTATTTTTAATATTGTATATATAAAAAAGTTGCCTCTCCATAATTTAAAGATAAAATCGAGCATTTTTGTCTTGTAATATCAATACCGTGTAAAGGAATTTAATAACCGTATAAAAAAAAAGGACATCGATTCGAGCCTTTTTTAAACCCTTGAAAACAAAGGTATTTCGGTATATAAATTAAAAGTGTGACATGAAAATGCACGCGAAGAATGTTTTACGTAATTAAGGATGCTCTTCGACACGTCTACCAAATACAAACGCCTGCTTAATTGCCGATTTATTTTAAAGGTGTCGAATTCGACAGGTTTTGTTCTTTCTCTATTTTAGTAATCTCCCCCTTCTTATCTTCAACCATATCCAAGAAATCAACAGCACTTTCTTTACTCATTACACCGCCATTAACCGCGATTGTAGCAATATCAACAGCTTCTTTTAAATCACTTGGAAGGATTGAATTGAATTGTACAGATACTAAAAGCGATTGTTTTGATAACTTAGTTTCAACAGTATTTTTAATTCCAGAAGCAATAATATTTAAACAACGTTCAACCATCGTTCTGTTTTCACCTTCATTCATTTTTGCTTTAATGATTGCATCTAAGAACATTAATTTCAACGCAACGCCGCTCATTGCTCCTAAACCTTTTAAATTTTCAAAAGCGATATCTGGCGATGAACTCATAGCATGAATTAAAGAGTAAAGCTTCTCAAGTTCCAATTCAACCGTTTCAGCAGCATTGTTTGCAGTTAAGAATTCTGCATCCCCGTGAATTGTTTTACCGCTTGCATCGTCAACTTCTTTCATTGGGAAACGAAGCGTTTTTCCATCGTCGTTACGGTCCGGCATCGATACTAATTCACCGTAAAGTTTTAATAAAGGATATCCAGCGTAATCATTTGAGCCACCTAGCTTAGATAAAGCAACTTCAAAACGGTCAATAATAGTTTTTACATCTTCCCATTCTGGCAAATCTTGTTGCAGATACATAACCGGTATACGGTCAAAACCGTGTAGCTTTCGAGATGTAATTGAATAAACATTGTTGATAGAATTGTCTAAATCAATGCGCTCTTTATCGGTGTAAATCCAAATGTTATCAATTTCTGATTGGCTTACGCTTTTAGTAGTAAATCGCCAAACAAACATATCCATGTTGCCGTACTGATCAAAAATCGGGTACATCCTACCCTCTTTATTTGTTTTTACGATTGACTTGATTCTTTTCTTTTGAGTTGTGAAAAGTTTTGTTATCCAAGTTTTATCAGTTGGAACATCTTCAATATGAAATATGATGCAGCTTTCAAGTTCTGACTTCTTTTTCTTCAATGCTTCTTGAAGTTTAGAATCCATTCGGTTTAATTTCCAAGTGCTTTTTACAGAGTTGTATAAATCATTCTTTTCATCGGCAATCAATGTAACCGGTTCGCCTAATTCAAAAGCAACAGCAGTATTTACAATCTTTTTAGCGAAGGGAATAGATAAACGGATAGCTGAAACTGATTTGGCTTTTTCACCCGTCCCAACAATTTTATCCTTTTGGATTTTACCAACCTGCGATTCTCGTAAATCCCTTTCGTTATTATTGTACTCTTTGTTTAAATACTCCCAAGTGTAAGACTCTAAACGATGCTTTTTGTTTTGTTCAATTGCACCTATTGCCTTTTGAACATCCGTTTTTAATAACTCTAAAATATCCATATCCTTAATGCTAATAATCAATACCTAATTCGTTCAAGGATTCTGTAGTTTGGTGTAGGGTAAGTGGGTTATTAAATGCCATGTGAGCGTATCTTCCTGAATCCCACATGTGGTTATATTTATCTATTGGTTGATTTATTGGTATTCCGTTAACTTCTTTAAATCGGTAGTTTTGCTGTTCAATCTTCACAAACTTTCCTAATTTTTCATTTCTAATAACTAAATGAACTTTTTTATTTTTCATTGATGCAATCCAATAGACAACACCTTTATTTTTTGAAACCTTTTTAATTGAATACCCTTTCTTTTTTAATGAACGGACCATTTCAACAGTTCCTTTGTTTTCTCCGGTGTATTTATCAGACGAATCGGCTGTAATAGGAATATTCATTTCAACCTTTAAGCTGCGTAATGCTATATCTAAATCATCAGGATGATCTATTGGTTCATAAAGCAATAATTCAATCCATATATTATGATCATCTTCACCGAATCGGGTTAATGCTGTTGGGTCGTTGGTGAAACCAAAATCTAATCCATAGGTCCAAGCGATATCTTCTGGCCACTCTGTAACATACTCAACATTGGCGAAAATAACACCAGTCATTGCTCCACGTAAACCTAAACCATATACTTTCCAATAGAATTCATTAGCAGTACCTTGTTTGGTGTTTTTCGGATGCGGCGGTGGTTGGTTATCATCAGATATTGGCTCTACCTTACCGGTTTTCTTATTAAAGCATTTGATTATATCATCTTCAACAAAATAAGAACCAGGCAACCAAGGTTCTGAATTTAAAATCTCAATCTTTTGCCCTATCGGTATATGTGGATTACCTCTGAAGGTTGATCTTAAATGCCCTACATCATCGCGGGTGATTACTTCATTAAATATCCAATGCTCAGTTACAGATGGATTAAAATCCGATATCCAAAACTTATTACAACGCATTATAAGGTTTTTGAATACTGCCTGATCAATGGGTAGAACTTCATTAAAATATAAATAGTCAGATGTTGCACCGTGAACCTTACTAGGTTGATCGGCTCCCATGAAATTGATTTGATTTCGGCCGATGTAAAATGATTGAACATCTTTAGCGTTTTCAAATGGATTAGGTAAGCCAAACTCACGCAATATCTTTTTGAAATCTAAATACAACGTCGTTTTAAATTCGTTGTATGTTTCCCTTACGATGTTTATTACACAAGTTTCTTCAACGTGTAAACAGATGTATAAAATGAAGTAAAGGCTTGAATAAGTTTTCCCACTTCTTGCACCTCCTTCTAAAACAACACCTTTGGAACCTGCTGCTAATTCTTCATTTACATACTTCTGATCTTCAAACTGCTTTTTTAAAAAACGATAGTTATCATTAACTTCCTTCGGCAAAACGTTCAACTCCTCAATTTTGATAAGTTGCTCCATTTCCAGTATTTCAGCATCAGTTAACATTATCCTTTAAGTTTGCTTTTCAATTGCTCTAAGCGGCTTTGGCGATCTTCTTCTTTGAAAATGTTTATTGTTTTCTGTTTATTATCCAGTTCATAACCACCTAGATGTTTCATCAGTTTTTCAACAGAAGAAAGTTTATCGTAGTGCTTTACTTTTTTGGTTAATGTATCTGGAACTTCATCATTAAAACTTGGTACTTCTTGGACTTCAAAAGACTGAATACACATACGAACCTTTTTAGGCATTTTATAAATAGGAAGCAAACTACCTTCCTCATCATACATGTCAGCTGGATCAAATCGAATTATGTCCGCAAGTACAATCAGAACTTCATCTAATGTTGCTTTGTTACGATCGATAGCATCTTGTTGTAAATCTTTTATCCTTATGGCTACCTTATGGTCAACAGATAGCTTTGAAGCCATTGCATGAATGGTTTCAGGCTTCATTTTAGAACAAGAATAAACCTCTCTATAAGCAGCAGATTTATCACCTAAGCGCATATACGCCTGGCAAAAAGCTTCCTGTTTAATTGTGAGAGGTCTATTACTCATTACTAACCTAAAAATTACATTATGAAATCAATACGTATCTAAAGTAGAGTAACGATTTGTGAGTAAGAAGAAAATGTCAAATGAGTTATTGACATTGGCATAAAACAAAAAACCTTTTGTACAGCATTACAAAAGGCTCTTTAAAAAAACTTAATTGTTTAATATATAAAAAGAATGGAAACAAACATTCTGAATATTCTATAAAAAAGCGGGAACCACCCCGCTTTTAGCTTAACCTACTATTCACCACTTATCCTTGATTGTTAATGAATGAGTCAAAAGTAATAGTAATATTTTCTATTTTTAAAAATTTAAGATATAAGTTATTGACATTATTATTTAAAAACTAAATCTAAAATCTTTTGATGTTCTCGGTCCTGTACTTCATAGTTTAAAGCTCCTTGGTAGCCGAACGTGACACCTTTAGGGGCGTGCCCTTGTAATTTCATAATAACAAAATCATTAATCAAGAGGTTACCGGCTAATGTTCTAAAAAGGTATCTGGTAGATTTTGTTGTAATTTTATTCTCGGTTTTAATTATTCGGGCAAGTTTAAGATAAGTATTTGTATTTAAAGAAACTTGATATTTTCTGTATTTGTCATCATCTTCGCGCGGATCTGGTATAAATGAAAATATACGTTTTGAATTTTTATCGCCATAGGTTTTTATAAATTCAATCGCGAAATCATTTAATTTATTATCTACCTCTTCCCCTTCTGTCGGTTTGTAGCGATTTTTAAAACGTTTAAATTTAATTCTATTATTCTTTATATTGGTCCATTCTAAAACAGACATATCAATTAGATCATGACCACCAATAGCGAATTGAAATAACAGCAAACCGGCTATTGTAACTGTTTTTAATTTATCCCCTTTTTTTACATCGCTTTCTTCGACGGTTAAAAGGTGTATTAAATCTTGAATAGATAATTCAGATGCTTTCTTTTCCTTTTTAAAAACTCTTAATCTAAGAAATGGATTTTCCGGTTTTATATTCAAGCTTTCACGGGTCTGCGCTTCTTTATAAATTGCTTTAACAATAGAGATATATGTATAAATGCTAGTGTCTTTCAACCCGCGACCTTTACCGTATAAATCAAAATTATTTATCCATTCCTTTGTGATTGAGTTTAGTGGTATATCTTCAGATGTTATGAACTGTAAAACTCTCTTTAAAGTTAACTCGTGACTTCTTGTTGGCTTACCCATCACTTTTCTTTCGGCGATCAAAGTATTGCCAAATTCTATAAGCCCAATTTCTCTAATAATGCTTTTTTGTTTTTTGAGTAATTCCAACCTTTTTTCCAGAACCTGAATTTCAATGTCTATGTTGTCAATAGGAATGCCGTTAGAAATAACTTCAATTGATTCAAGAAGACTTAAAAAATTATCATTGCAATACTTCACCTGTTCGGATAAATCAAGTTCTCTTCTTTTCAAGTTCGAAGATAAATGAAGCTGTTCTTTATCCTGATAAATATTTAGATTTATGTAATGCCTACTCTTTAAATTTCCTTTAGCAGCATTACTATCATATATTCTAATTTTTACAGGATATCCATTTTTTGCTTTTCTTCTTTTGTCTAAAATTATATCTGCATTAATCATCTTCAAACGTAGGTTAAAATGATATGTGCAAATCGGCTAAAATTTGCACAAAAAAGCTTCTACTTTTCACACAAACTTACATTTTTTTACTATTTGATAGGATATTAAAAACGACAATAAAGTAATATAAAAACTGATAACCATTGGTTTTGTTGGTGGTTAGGTGTCGCTTTACAGTTAGATATAATTATCGTTTACTGTAATCATTTTATAAAAATAAGTTGTGCAAAGATAAAATAAGATGTGATAAAAAAAAGCTAACGGTTTGTTAGCTTTTAAATTATTGTATTAATGAATTGTTTTAGGTAATATTTTGACTTTGATTGTATCCTTCTAAAATAAAAAATACCTCAATTAAGTAAGTGTTTCGCATTTTTTTATTTACTATATGTTACTTTAGCCGTTTCCCCATAGTAATTAGAGTTTAACGTCATTGGATAATTATCGCTATTATAGGTATACTGAAATATATATGGATCAGGACCTAATGATATTTCAACTGGATTATTATTGATATTCCACGCAAGTACTTTATTAACATGGAATAAACTGTAAAAAAGAGCCCATTGAGGCATATTTACATTTTTAAAAATACCATTAGAAGTGTCATATTTCATCCCTTGAGTAGTTTTATCTATCTTAAAAGAATTCATGTTTTTATTATTATCATACAAATATTCTTCGGTATAGGTGGTATTATACATAGAATTAGTATAAATGGTTTTTACAGCTAATCCTTGATTGTCTATATATATTTGTCTGATATCGTAAACATTATTATCATTAAGAGAAATATTGACGATATTATTTGAATAATTAAAACTATGCGTAATAACTTTAAGGTCGTTAGATGGTCCTGTTGTTTGTTTCAGCTCAGTCATAATATCGTTACTATAGGTAAATTCAGTGACAACATCTGTAGAACTATTGCTTTCGAAAGTTACCTTTTGAAAACGATCTTTTGAATCATATTCATAAATAACTTTTCCATAATTCAATTCAATTTCTGTAGGCAAATTAGCTGTAGTAGTATTACCGCCGCCACCGTTGTTTCCACCTCCGCCATTGTTACCTCCATTATTATTACCACCACCGCTTGGCGCAACACTATCATCTCCTCCGCAACTTTGCAGACTCATAAGACTACTTGCTAAAAAAGCAATAAGTAAAAGTTTTCTCATTGGTTATAAATTTAAAATTTTGATAAAATTAAATATTTTTAACAAACACGCAAACAAATAAACATTAACTTATCAAACCTACTTTTCAATTTTATCATTCTTTAAAGTAAACTGCAACAAAATATATCCTAACAAAGCGGCAACGGTAGAAGATATTAAAATAGCGAGTTTTGATATTACGATATCTTCCTGATTTGAAAATGCAAGATTTGTAATAAAGATCGACATGGTAAAACCAATACCACCCAAACAAGCAACCGCAAACAAATGTTTCCAATTAACGGCATTTGGCAGTTTACACCAGCCTAACGAAATCACAAAGAACGAAAACAAGGTAATACCTAATGGTTTTCCTAAAATTAATCCGCCATAAATTCCTAACGCATTATTGTGTAACAAGCCGTTAATTGCCGTTCTATCAATCAGCACTGCGGTATTTGCCAATGCAAACAATGGTAATATGATGAATGAGACTGGTTTTGCCAAGCTGTGTTCTAAAGCTGTAGATAACGATGATTGTGTTTTTATTTTACTAAATGGAATAGTAAATGCCAGTAAAACTCCGGCTATTGTTGCATGAACACCCGATTGCAGCATAAAATACCATGCAAATGCGCCCAATATCAAATAAAGCCACAAATAATTCACGTTGCGTTTTCCTAAAACAAATAACAGCGTTAAAATTCCTAACGAAATCAGCAGGTTCATTCCATCAAAATTCGATGTATAAAAAAAGCCGATCACCAATATTGCCATTAAATCGTCGATCACCGCCAATGCCGTTAGAAAAACTTTTAATCCTAACGGAACTCTTTTTCCCAACAACGATAAAATCCCTAAAGCAAAAGCAATATCGGTAGCCATTGGAATTCCCCAACCATGCGCCGTTGATGTATCTTGATTAAAATACATATAGATAGCAGCCGGTACCAAAACGCCGCCAATTGCAGCAAATACAGGAAGTAAGGCTGCTTTTACGTTTGATAATTCGCCTGTATAAATTTCCTTTTTCAGTTCTAATCCCACAAACAGAAAAAAGATCGCCATTAAACCGTCGTTAATCCAAAATTCGATATTTCCCAAAGGTAACATGGTCGTCCAAAAGTGATGGTACGCATCTCCAAACGCTGAATTCGCTATAATCAACGAAAATATCGTACATATAATCAGTAAAATTCCTGGAGCTTTTTCGTTTGATACAATTCGTGATAAAGTCGATTTAGAATTCATGATTACAGCTTTTAGAAGTGATGAAAGGCGAAATTACAGGAATTACAATTTTGAAACAAGAACAATCGTACAAATTGAATATTTTGCAATTTTATACCACTCTTTTTAATTATCTTTGCTAATTAGATTGAACAATATATGGAATCGGTTTTAGAAGCAAACAAACCGGCTACTGGTAAACCAAAATGGTTACGTGTAAAATTACCAACCGGCAAAAAATATACAGAATTAAGAGGTTTAGTAGATAAATACAAACTTCACACAATTTGTACCTCTGGAAGCTGCCCAAACATGGGTGAATGCTGGGGCGAAGGTACGGCTACTTTCATGATTTTAGGAAACATCTGTACGCGTTCTTGCGGATTTTGCGGTGTAAAAACCGGTCGCCCAGAAACGGTAGATTGGGATGAACCTGAAAAAGTTGCCCGTTCTATTAAGTTAATGAACATTAAACATGCGGTGTTAACTTCTGTTGATCGCGACGATTTAAAAGACGGCGGTTCAATTATTTGGGCTGAAACTATTAAAGCGGTTCGCAGAATGAGCCCGGGAACTACAATGGAAACATTAATTCCTGATTTTCAAGGTATCGAAAGAAATATCGACCGTATTTTAGAAGTCGCTCCCGAAGTGATTTCGCATAATATGGAAACCGTTCGCAGATTAACTCGCGAAGTGCGTATTCAGGCAAAATACGACCGTAGTTTGGAAGTTTTACGTTATTTAAAAGCAAACGGAGCTAAAAGAACTAAATCGGGCATTATGCTTGGTTTGGGCGAAACGGAAGAAGAAGTTATACAAACTATGCACGATTTGCGAAATGTTGGTTTAGATGTTTTAACGATTGGTCAGTACTTACAACCAAGTAAAAAACATTTGCCTGTAAAAGAATTCATAACGCCAGATCAGTTTAAAAAATACGAAGAAATAGGTTTAAATCTTGGTTTCCGCCATGTAGAAAGCGGTGCCTTGGTTAGATCTTCTTACAAAGCACAAAAACATATTTTATAATATCGGGTCGTTCTTAAGAACGACCTACTTGTTTTCTATAATAAATTATGAAAATAAAAATCGCTATTAACGGATTTGGTCGTATTGGCCGAAACCTTTTCCGTTTACTGATTAATCATCCGCAGATAGAAGTTGTTGCCATTAATGATTTAGCCGATACCGCGACAATGGCACATTTGTTAAAGTACGACAGTGTGCATGGAAAATTATCGGAAACTGTTTCGCATAACGATGATTTTTTAATCATTAATGATACTAAAATTGCGTTTCTGCACGAAAAGGATATTACAAAACTAAACTGGAAACCTTTTGATCTCGATTTTGTAATTGAAGCTACCGGCAAACATAAAACAGAAGATTTATTGCAGCATCATATAAAAAACGGAGCAAAACGAGTAATTCTTTCTGTTCCGCCAGATGATAACGAAATTAAAACCGTTGTTTTGGGCGTTAACGAATCTATTCTGAATGGTTCGGAATTAATTGTTTCAAACGCAAGCTGCACCACAAATAACGCAGCACCAATGGTTAAAATAATCGATGAATTGTGTGGTTTGGATAAAGCTTTTATCACAACTGTTCATTCTTACACCACCGATCAAAGCCTGCACGATCAACCTCATAAAGATTTACGCAGAGCTCGTGGTGCGGCACAATCAATCATTCCTACTACAACTGGAGCAGCCAAAGCATTAACTAAAATTTTTCCTGAATTTGAAGGAAAAATCGGCGGCGGAGGTATTCGCGTTCCTGTTCCCGATGGATCTTTAACCGATATTACCTGTTATGTAAACCGCGATGTTTCGGTCGAAGAAATCAATGAAGCTTTTAAAAACGCAGCAGAAAATCAGTTGAAAGGAATTATTGAATATACCGAAGATCCTATTGTTTCTGTTGATGTTATTGGAAATACGCATTCTTGTTTGTTCGATGCCCAACTTACGACTGTTTTAGGACGCATGGTAAAAATTGTTGGCTGGTACGATAATGAAATTGGATATTCTTCCCGATTGATTGATTTGATTCAGTTTATGGAAAATAATAAACAGAATTGATATATTTGCCAAAATTTATAACATATACTCCATGAAAACATTAGACAAATTAACAGAACGCAGCGGCAATCAATGCGAATTATGTGCGGCAACAGACAATTTATCAATTTACGATGTTCCGCCAACAGCAAGTAATTTATCAGACCGGGAAATTTTAGCTTGCGAAACGTGTTTAAATCAAATTGAAAAAAGAGAAGAATTAAATGCGAATCATTGGCAATGTTTATCAACTTCTATGTGGAACGAAAATCTTCCGGTACAGGTTGTAAGCTGGCGTATGCTGAACCGTTTTAGAAACGAAAGCTGGGCTGCCGATTTGCTTGATATGATGTATTTAGACGATGAAACGTTAGATTGGGCAAAACAAACCGGAGATCATGAAGGCGATGGAAGTATTGATTTACACAAAGACTGCAACGGAAATATTTTAATTGGTGGCGACACCGTTACCTTGATTAAAGATTTAGATGTAAAAGGATCAACTTTGAACGCAAAAATTGGTACTGCGGTAAGAAATATCCGTTTGGTTCATGATAATACCGAACAAATTGAAGGAAAAATTGATGGTCAGCAGATCGTTATCCTTACAAAATATGTAAAAAAACAGAGTTAAACTCACTCAAAATTAAACATTTAAAGACGCTATTGTTAAAGTAGTGTCTTTTTTACTTCTTAACATTTTTTGGCACACACTTTGAAAATTGCTTACTAACAAAACAATTATCAATCTTTTTAAACAAACTTGTTATGAAAACGTTATTCACTTTAGCACTTTTAGCCATTACAACAATTGCAAGTGCGCAGCCGGGACACCATCGAGGTCACCACAAACATAAAAAACACCACAAAAAACATTATACTCACAAACATCATAGAGATGACGACCGTAACTACCGCCACAACCAAAGAAGAGTTGTAAGGTACGATGATCGCAGAAATTACCATTATCATGTAGATCGTGAAATGAGCCGATACGATTTTTTAAGATTATCACGCGCACAAAGATCTCAATTACAGGTTTCGTTAAACTTTATGGTTGCCAACAATTACGGACCACGTGATTACGAACGCAGATTACGCAGCGATTTAGGAACCATTTTAACACGTGATCAGTTTGGAATGTGGGAACGCAGAGCCTACACCGGCGGTGGAAATACATTTGTATTTAATTTCAACAGATAATTTCAACAGATAATTTCAACAGATAATTTCAATAAATCTAATTCAATAAATGAGAAAACCTCCAAATTGATTATTCAAAACGGAGGTTTTTCTGTGTAAATAAATATAAAATTATCTTGTAAACAATAATTCGCGGTATTTAGTCAATGTCCATAATTCATTATCAACCATTAACTCTAATTTATCAGCGTGGTAACGAATTTCGTCAAAATACGGTTTTACGTTATCGCAATAAGCGTGTGCCATTTTCTCAACAGAATCTAATGAATTTGCCTCTTTACGAGCATCCATCATTGCGTGTAATTTTGCGTTTAATTCGTTCACGTGCATTGACGTTTTCTTTAAAATCAAAATTTGTTCTGCAGCCAATTCCTCATAACTATCTCCAAAAATATCTTTTAAACCTTTAATGTTTTCAATTAATAAGTTTTGATATTTAAACGCTGTAGGAATAATGTGGTTACGAACGATATCACCTAAAACACGACCTTCGATTTGAACCTTTTTAACGTAATCTTCCAATTCAATTTCGTAACGCGATTCTACTTCGGTATGATTCATTACGTTTAATTCAGCAAATAAATCAAAAGCTTTTTTAGAAACTTTAGCTTTTAATGCAGCCGGAGTTGTTTTGTGGTTCGATAATCCGCGACGAGCCGCTTCTTCTTCCCATTCTTTGCTGTATCCGTCGCCTTCAAACAAAATATCTTTGGTTTCTTTGATATATTCACGTAAAACGTTGAAGATCGCTTCGTCTTTTTTCAATCCGTCTTTTTCAACCAAAGCTTCCACTTCTTTTCTAAAATCGATCAACTGTTTTGCAACAATCGAATTTAAAGTAGTCATTGAAGTAGCGCAGTTAGCTGTAGATCCAACGGCACGGAATTCAAATTTATTTCCTGTAAATGCAAATGGCGATGTACGGTTACGATCGGTATTATCTAACAAAACGTCTGGAATTTTACCAACTACGTTTAATTTTAAATCGGTTTTTTCTGCAGGCGATAATTTTCCTGTTGATACACCTTCTAATTCTTCCAACACTTTAGTCAATTGCTGACCAATAAAGATTGATATAATTGCAGGCGGTGCTTCGTTTGCTCCTAAACGGTGGTCGTTTGATGCAGATGCGATTGATGCACGCAATAATTCTTCGTAAGTTGAAACCGCTTTAATGGTATTGATAAAGAAGGTTAAAAACTGTAAGTTGCTGTTTGGTGTTTTGCCCGGTGCCAATAAATTGATACCAGTATCGGTTGCTAACGACCAGTTGTTGTGTTTACCAGATCCGTTTACGCCTTTAAAAGGTTTCTCGTGGAATAACACTTTAAAGTGGTGACGCTCGCCAACTTTCTGCATCACATCCATTAATAATGAGTTGTGATCTACCGCTAAATTGGTTTCTTCGAAAATCGGAGCTAGTTCAAACTGATTTGGAGCAACTTCGTTATGACGTGTTTTTACCGGAATTCCCAATAACATACATTCGTTTTCTAAATCGCGCATGTAGTTTAAAACTCTTGTTGGGATCGATCCAAAATAATGATCTTCTAATTGCTGACCTTTAGCCGAAACGTGACCTAATAATGTTCTACCAGTTTGTAAAATATCAGGGCGCGATGCTGCCAATGCATCATCAATTAAGAAATATTCTTGTTCCCAACCTAAAGTCGGCGTTACTTTTTTAACGTTTTTGTCGAAGAATTTAGCAACTTCAGTCGCAGCATCATCAATTGCAGACAACGCTCTTAATAAAGGTGCTTTGTTATCTAATGCTTCTCCTGTGTATGATACAAATACAGTTGGAATACATAAGGTTGTTCCAAAAATAAATGCAGGCGATGTTGGATCCCAAGCAGTATAACCACGCGCTTCGAATGTGTTTCTGATTCCTCCGTTTGGAAAAGACGATGCATCAGGCTCTTGCTGAACCAATTGAGAACCACCGAATTTTTCTACTGGATCTGAACCATCAAAAGAAGTTTCAAAAAAAGCATCGTGTTTCTCTGCGGTAGTTCCTGTTAAAGGCTGAAACCAGTGTGTGTAGTGTGTTACACCTTTAGTCATTGCCCATTCTTTCATACCTAAAGCGATATAATCTGCCATTCTACGATCAATTTTTGTACCTTGATCCATTGCAGAACGCACTGCTTTGTATGCCTCTGGAGTTAAGTGCTGGCGCATTGATTTGTCATTGAAAACATTGCTACCAAAAATTTCTGATTTTTTACCTAATTCAGAAACCGCAACCGGCGGACGGTTGCTTGCTGCTTTTAAAGCTTCGAAACGAAAAGTTGCCATATTTTTTGTATTGTGTAGTTATACCATGCAAAAATAAATAAAATTTTGATTAAAAATAAAAAGACCCCCTAAAATTTAGGGGGTCTTTTTAAGAACATTTAATTATTTCTTTATTTGTAGTGTTTTTACTGGGGCATTCTCTAAACCTAATGCTGAAATTGTAGCATTATAGTCACTAAAGTTCATTTTTTGTGCAAATCCTCCCGGAACCACTACTATTCTAAATGTTTGACGATATACAAATTCATTATACTCTGCATTTGATAATTCTGAAATAGGGAAATTTGCAGAGAAATACACTTTTACATCGTAACGCGTAAAATCATAATCGTATTTTACCATATCGCTACCTCCTAAATTGTATGAAACAGGAATCAGTGTCCAGGAATTCCCTTGCCATCTGTAAACTAACACATTGTCCATATCGTAAAGTGAACCTGGAAAATTCCAAGTTGCAGAATAAGTGTACACGTCTTCTTGTATTAAAGTTTCATTAGGTTGTTCAAAAACCTGAGAATATCCTCCATCATTATCGTCATAATATTCTTCAATAGTACAGCTTTGTAATGCTGTTAAACCTATGAATGCTGTTAAAAGTAGTGCTATCTTTTTCATGATGTATTGTTGTTAAATGTTTATATATCTTTTATATTAATCTTCATTTCATTAATCGTGCCAAAAAAATATCTTTCTAAATAATTTTGTAATTTTGTTTGAAACTTTTGTAAAATTATGAAAAATATTTTCTTTAGAGGTCAGGTATTATGGAGTATGATTGATGCAAACCGACATTTACGTCATTCTGCTTACAGTGATTTATGCACACAGGCTCGTAACAATTTAATGATCCACATAGGTTTATCGGTTAACGAATGTGCAAAATACGGTATTGCACCGATTCTTTTTAGGGAAGAAACTATTTTTCACAGGGAAATTAAAATGGATGAAGAAATTTCTGTAGCCGTTGAAATGACTAAACATACAATTGCCAATAATCGTTTTTCCATCACTCATTTTGTTTATAAAGCCGATGGTACCAAAAGCGCAACGGTTAATGTAGATGGTGCCTGGTTTGATTTGCAATCAAGAAAACTAACTACATTACCAGAAAACATTGTTAAGCTGGTTAATCAGATCCCTAAAAGCGAAAATTATATTGAGGAATAAAAAAATCGAACTTAATTAAGTTCGATTTTTTTATTATTCATTCTGCTAAATGCTTCATGAAAACTTCTATCACTTCATCTTCTGTTCCATCACCGTTTACATCTATCATTCGTTTTAGTTTTAGCTGATCTGCAGATTTTTCAACAATTTCTCCACCTTGAAAAAAGTTAGATCCGTGAAATTTCAACTCATTATTTATAACCGTATACGAACCATAAAATTTTTGTGAAGGACACGGTGGCACGGGTGTTGTTTTTCCAACAACATTACTTTCTGTATAATCAACAATTTCAAACGAATTAAATTCGTTTAACTGCAAATAATCTTTCCCGCAGTTTGAGTTTTCTGCATAAGGTCTGTTCTCACCATTAATAATTACCCCTTGCGGATACCATTTCCCAACCAAAACATCAACCTGTTTGTCGTCATCGTTACATCCAACAAATGCCAATGCCAAAAATAAAGTAACAATAATTTTCTTCATATCTTTCTAAATTGAAACTCCTAAATAATTACTCGGAGTTATTTGTTTTAATTCGTTTTTAACCTCAACCGAAACATTTAATGTATCGATAAATGCATGAATCGATTTTTGATTGATTACATCGTTTGTACGAGTTAAATCTTTCAATGCTTCGTAAGGATTCGGATATGCTTCACGACGTAAAATGGTCTGAATTGCTTCAGCTACAACCGCCCAGTTGTTTTCTAAATCGTCTGCAAACTTGCTTTCGTTCAACAATAATTTGTTCAAACCTTTTAAGGTTGCTTCAAATGCGATAATGGTATGCCCGAATGGAACGCCCACATTACGCAACACGGTACTGTCAGTTAAATCGCGCTGTAAACGAGAAATAGGTAATTTTGCTGCTAAATGTTCAAAAATAGCATTGGCGATACCTAAATTTCCTTCAGAATTTTCAAAATCGATCGGGTTCACTTTGTGTGGCATTGCAGATGATCCAACTTCGCCAGCCTTGATTTTCTGTTTGAAATATTCCATTGAAACATACGTCCAAACATCGCGATCTAAATCAATCAATATATTGTTAATACGCTTTAAAGCATCACAAAAAGCAGCAAAGTGATCGTAATGTTCAATTTGTGTGGTAGGAAACGAATGTTTCAAGCCTAAAGTTTCTTCAACAAAATTCTCTCCAAAAACTCTCCAATCGTTTTGCGGATAAGCTACTTTGTGTGCATTGAAATTTCCTGTTGCGCCTCCAAATTTAGCTGCGAACGGAATGTTGTTCAACAAACGCAACTGCTCTTCTAAACGAACCACAAAAACATGCAACTCTTTACCTAAACGCGTTGGCGATGCTGGTTGCCCGTGCGTACGTGCCAACATTGGAATGTCTTTCCATTCAATGCTTAACTCTTTTAATTTGTTAACCAACTGAATAAAAGTAGGCATATACACTTTTTCAAAAGCGTGTTTTACCGATAAAGGTATTGCGGTGTTGTTGATATCTTGAGAGGTTAATCCAAAATGGATAAACTCTTTAAACTCTTGTAAACCTAATTGGTCAAATTTATGTTTTATGAAATATTCAACAGCCTTAACATCATGATTTGTTGTTTTTTCGGTGTTTTTGATCCAAAGTGCATCTTCTGTAGAAAAATCGTTATAAATTTTTCGCAATTCAGAAAACAAATCTTTAGATACGTTTGCAACCTGCGGCAATGGCAATTCGCACAAAGCAATAAAATATTCAATTTCTACTAAAACGCGATATTTTATAAGGGCTTCTTCCGAAAAAAAATCTGCTAATGGAGCTGTTTTTGATCTATAACGACCATCGATCGGTGAAATAGCATTTAATTCTGTTAACATAAATATTTCCAATATTTTTTAAAGAAACAAATATACTGCGTATTTACAGTTTAAAAAAACTTATTTTATTTTGAAGGCATAAAAAAAAGAAGCATTTCTGCTTCTCTTCTTCTTTATGATCTACTCCATTCTAAAATAGAGTTTCTGTTCATTTTTACATAATCTTCGTTTCCTGCTTTTTCTGAAGCTTCTAACGATTTTTTAGCTGTTTCAACCGCACCTTTTTTATCACCGTTTGCTGCCTGAATCAATGATTTTTGACGCAACATGTAAAAAGGAGCTTCGCCGTTTTGCATTGTTATTGATTTGTTTACATAATCTAACGCTTTCTTAACGTCGGTATTCGATGTAAATAGATAAACACCTGCTGCATAATAATCTGATGCTTTAGAATTTTCGTTAATGCTTGAATTAATGCTTTCCATTGCTATTTTGTGCGTTGGCACTTTAAATGGAACGTGAACTATTGTTTTTTCCCATGAAATATCAATTGTTCCCTGCTCGTTGTTTTGCGGCGTAACATCAATTGTAAAATACTCTACATCTTTATTTAATGTTTGTGGTTTTACAGCTGTTTTCATAACTACATCACTCTCGTTCCATTTTTGAGGTAATCCCCAGTTATCGGTAGTTTTGTAGATAATTACATCCCAAGATTCTGCTTTTGGCAATGTGTATAATGCATATTTACCTGCAGGTAAATTTTTACCGTTTATTTCGATATCTGTATCAATTTCAATAACAGTATTCTGGTTTGCACCTGTTCTCCACATTTTTCCGTAAGGAACTAAATCTCCAAAAACCAAACGCCCTTTTTTAGCCGGACGAAAATAATCTACACTAACATTTGTTAAACCAACTGCCTGATCGATTTCTGATTTTAAACTTGCCTGTGGCGTTTTAATTTGTGCATTTACCTGTGTTGCCACAAATAACGTTGCTGCTATTAGTAATTTTCTCATTTTTTAAATTTATTTTGAATAATTTGTTACTCCTTCTTTTAACCAATTTTCGTATTCTGAAACTTCCGGCGTATAACCAACCGGCGTGTTTAATGAATTTCCTTCATTATCTAAAACAATATAGTAAGGTTGTGCATTTGCCTGATATTTTTCAATCTGGAAATCACTCCACTTATTACCTACTGTTTTTATTTTCTTGCCCGTTGTTTTAGAAACATACTGTTCCGCTTCCGGCAACTCTTTCTTCTCATCAACGTATAAAGATATTAAAACTACGTCGTTGTTTAAAATATTTAACACATTGGTTTCAGACCAAACGTTTTCCTCCATCTTACGACAGTTAACACACGCATGTCCTGTAAAATCTAATAAAACCGGTTTATTGATCTCTTTTGCATAAGCCATACCTTTATCGTAATCTGTGAAAGTGATGATTCCCTGCGGACCTTCTTTTGCACCATCTGGAATTTCACTTAAAGAAGATGTTCCTCCTTTAGAATTTCCTACACCATACGGACTTTCGGAATACGTCATTGGTGGTGGGAAACCTGAAATTAATTTTAACGGCGCACCCCATAATCCGGGAACTAAATAAATAGTAAAAGTTGATACCAGCAATGCCATGAATAATCTACCTACAGATATTTTATCTAATTTAGAATCGTGTGGTAACTGAATTTTTCCGAATAAATAAATTGCCCAAGCTGCAAAAATTGCGATCCATATTGCCAAGAATACTTCGCGTTCCATCCAATGTGCTTGTAAAACCAAATCTGCATTCGATAAAAACTTGAAAGCCAATGCTAATTCTAAAAATCCTAACGAGACCTTTACAGTGTTCATCCATCCACCAGAACGTGGCATAGAATTTAACCAACCTGGGAACATTGCGAACAACATAAATGGTAATGCTAATGCTAATGAAAAACCTAACATACCAATTAAGGGAGCTGTTCCGCCTTTAGACGCTGCTTCTACCAACAAGGTTCCAACAATTGGTCCTGTACATGAAAACGATACAATTGCCAATGCCAATGCCATAAAAAAGATACCGATCATACCTCCTCTATCAGCCTGCTTGTCAACTTTATTCGCCCATGAATTTGGAAGCATAATTTCAAAAGCTCCTAAAAAAGATGATGCGAAAACCACTAATAAGGTAAAGAAAACCACATTAAACCAAACGTTTGTTGACAAAGCATTTAATGCATCCGCACCAAAAACCTTGGTTACAATTAGTCCTAACAATACATAAATAATAACGATGGATAAACCGTAAATAACTGCATTTTTAATTCCTTTAGCTCGTGATTTACTTTGTTTAGTAAAGAAACTTACTGTCATTGGAATCATTGGAAATACACACGGAGTTAGCAATGCTGCAAAACCCGAGAAAAATGCAATGATAAAAATCGACCACAAACCTTTCTTTTCTGATTTATCTGTCGATAGATTTTCTGTTACCGGTTTGGTTTTAGTTGTATCATTGTTTGTTGATGTTGCCGCAAGGTCTTCAAAATTTTGGACTTCCTTTGATGTAACCGTAGCTAAATCGAAAACAAAAAACTTGTTTTGCTGAATACACATTTCAATACAAGCCTGATAAGAAAGTTCAATCTGAATATTTTTAACTTCAGGGTTTGTAATTTTTATGTTGTGTGTAAAATGTGCTTCTTTTGCAAAATAATATTCATCTACACCAAAAATATCATTGAATTTTTTAGTGTATTCACTCTCTTTTGCTTTTCCTTGCGGTTCGTAATTTCCTTGGGCATTGTTATAAAGAAATTCTAAAGGAAGCGGTCCTCCTTCTGGCGTAAACTGCGAATACATGTGCCATTCGCCTTCAATTGTAGCATCAAATTTAAGTTGATACTCTGTATCTGAAATTTTTTCGATACTCGATTTCCATTTTACAGGATCTTGCACCTGTGAAAACCCCAAACTGGTTACGAATAAAACCAGCGCTGTGAGTAAATTTCTCATTGGTTTAAAGTTATTTTATAGTTTTGTTGATTGTTACTTGTTATTTTAAATCGATCATCGGCACGTAAACCAACAATCCAAATTATTTTTCCATCACCGTTTTCCAAAATCCAAGTGTTATCTTTTTGAATTTTAGATAGTTTCTCGTCTTTAAAAAACTTTGACACTTTCTTTACTCCATTCATTCCAAAAGGCTGAAAATAATCACCTGTTTGTTTGCGTCTTAAAACCAAAGGCCATTTTAAAAGATTCGAATTTACGAAAATAGTACATTTATCCGAGTTAAATTCTTGCTTTTCTACTTCTGATATATTCATAAAAAAAGGTAGCTTTAAAACATCAGTTTTAGTATTTATGTAAAATAAATCATCGCCCACTAACTTTTCTTCAAAAACAATCAGTTTATTTCGATCTTTTAAAACAGTGTATTCATCATTTTTTAACACTTTACCGGCTTCAGACAAAGATATCTTTTCAATTTCATCCACAGAAGTAAAACCGTATCTCTTTAAAACCTGCAATAAATAGTGTTTTTTGTTGCCGAAATCCTGTGCTTTATCTAAATTGATTTCCAGCTGATCTTCAACCATCTTCACACACTCTTTCTCGAAAAAAACAACCGCATCGTTTGCTAAAATTTGTGTTTGTTTTAAATGATAAAGCGTATTTTGAAATGATTTTAAAAACTCTGTATTTTCTTCTTTTAAAACCGGAAGCACCAAATGGCGCATTTTATTCCGCAAATATTTCGTTGTAGCGTTTGATTGATCTTCTCTCCACTCTACTCCATTTTCAGTCGCATAATTCAGAATTTCCTCTCGAGAAAAAATCAATAATGGTCGGATAATATTTTCGTTTCTTTCAGGAATTCCAACCAAACCGTCAATTCCGGTTCCGCGGGTAAAATTGATTAAAAACGTTTCCGCCTGATCGTCTAAATGATGTGCCGTTGCAATAAATTGATAATCGTTATCTGCACAAATCTGTTTAAACCAACCGTATCTTAATTCGCGTGCTGCAACTTGAATGGAAACTTTTCTGCTTTCAAGAATCTGCATGTTATCAAATCGTTCAATAAAACAAGGAATTTTATATTTTTTACAAAAATCACCAACTAGTTTTTCGTCTAAATCACTTTCTGTACCGCGCAACTGAAAATTACAATGAGCAACAGCAAAATCTAATTTTAAAGCATGGTACAAATGCAACAACACCATACTGTCCACACCTCCGCTTACTGCAAGCAAGGTTTTTCCGCTTACTGATTCGGGAAATTTTTGGCCGATATTTTGTTTGAACTGATCTAACATTGCTGTAAAACTTTCTGCATAGCCTGTGCTTTTAACAAACACTCGTCGTATTCATCGGTAGCATTTGCGTTGATTGTAATAGCGCTACCCACACTGAATGATGCATATTTATCTTCTTGATTATATAAAATTGTGCGAATAACCACGTTAAAATCGAAATCGTTGTTAGGTGTGAAATAACCAATAGCACCGCTGTACAAGCCACGTTTTGTTTGTTCCACTTCTTCGATAATTTTCATTGCCGATAATTTTGGTGCGCCTGTCATGCTTCCCATTGGAAAAGTTGATTTGATGATATCGACCGGATTTTGATCTGCTGAAACTTCAGAAACAATCGTAGAAATCATTTGATGAACTTGCTTAAACGTGTAAATCCCGAATAATTCTTCTACTTGAACCGATGCTTTTGTCGCCGTTTTAGATAAATCGTTCCGAACCAAATCTACAATCATCACGTTTTCTGACTGTTCTTTTTTATTTTCTGCTAAATTTTGTTTTAAAAGTGTATCTTCTTCAGTCGTAGCTCCACGTTTCGCCGTTCCTTTAATGGGTTGCGAAATTATTTTTAAACCATCTTTTTTAAGATATCGTTCCGGCGAAGCGCTTATTACAAAATGCTTGTTGAATTTAGCAAAACACGCAAACGGTGGTTCGGAAATTTCGTTGAGTTTCCAAAACAAATCATTGGAATTCAACTGCACATTTTCTGCAAAAAATTCCATGCAATAATTGGCTTCGTAAATATCGCCTCGCTGAATGTGACTAATTACTTTTTGAAACCCGGTTTCGTATTCGCTAAACGTTAATTTACTTTCTATATTGATTTTTTCCTGCTGATGCGATTCTTTTACTTCTATCGAAATAATCTGCTGAAAATCATCATCCATTTCATCATCACACATTCCCAGATATTCAAATCGAACCAAATCATCTTCAAAAAAAATAAGCTTCTTTGGCTGAAAAAACAATAAATCGGGAAAGTTCAATCCATCAGAATTATTTGATTCTAATCGCTCCACATCGTTTTTTAAATCGTACGTTAAATAACCAAAAAGCCAATCGCTGGTATTGTTTTGATATTCTTTTAACTTGTCGAACGCTTTAAAATAATCGGTTTGCAGCAGCGTAAAAGCATCAAAAGCCAAAACAGCCTGGTGTGTGCTATATTTGGCTTTGTAATTGTTGGATTCTAAAAAAACAACTTCCCGAAACTGTTGTGCCCACTGAAGCATTTGCTTTTTAAAACCATGAATATTTTGTACCTGATACGTTTTTGAAAACCGTTGCATTAACTTTTTAAAATTCTGTTTAATTTATTATCGATTTCTTGTAAAAAATCTTTATTTGTAATTTGCTGTGTTTCTTTGTTGAAGTTTTCTGAAAATGATGAAAAAGCATAACTTTCATAAACTTCGCAACCAAAACGTTCGATCATTTTCTGTAAACTTTCGTTCGCACCCAAACCACCACGTTTTCCGTTTGATGTACTTAAAATAAAAACCTTTTTTCCTTGCAAAAAACTTTTATCAGCACGCGACAACCAATCTACTATATTTTTGAAAAATGCCGATAAATTGCCATTGTGTTCGTTTGTTGTTATAAAAATATGTTCGAAAGCCTCGATTTGATCTTTTAAAGAAACAATTCCTTTCGGCGATTTAATTTCGCGCTCTAAATCCTCACTAAATAAAGGAATATCTAATGTTTTAAGATCAACAAATGTATGCGTAACATTCAGTTCTTTTAAAACTGATTTTGTTAACTGTTCGTTGATTGATCTTGATGAGTTGCTTCCTACAAGTGCCAGCATAAATTTTTTAGTATTTAATTTCTAAATTTAGTTGTCTGTTTTCTTTAGCGGCAGTTTTATCCATTGCTGTTCCAACCGTTACGCCAATTGCTACACCAATAGGTAAACCTATAGCAAACAAACCCGGTTGCCCTAAAAATACGCCGGCAAGAACACCTAACGGTATGCCAAAAACAGTCATTCCGAGTGCTAACCAAAGTGTTCTGTAATAGTTTTTAGGAACCAACTTTAAGTCTTTTTCTATTAACCTTAAAATTGCCGTTTGCTTTTTCTTTATTACTTTTCTTAAATCGTTAGTTGTTAAAGAATTAGAAATATTAATTTCTTCCACCTCGTTATTGATTGTTTGAATAATTGAATCTGGTACTTCTTTTTTTCTTAATTCGCTTAAAAGAATATCAAACTGACTGTAAAGCTGATTTAATCTGATATCGCTTTCTAAATTTTTTACTCCTCTTAATTTAATTATGGTCATAATTAATCTTCTTCTTCAATAATTTCATGGTTGTTTGAATAGTTTCGCCAACGTTCGATACACTGAACCATATCTGTTGGTAAATCGGTTTCAAAACGCATGAATTCCTTTTTAATCGGGTGCATAAAACCAAGTGTTTTAGCATGTAGCGCCTGTCGTGGCAATACTTTAAACGTGTTATCTACAAACTGCTTATATTTTGTAAAAGTGGTTCCTTTTAAAATTCGGTTTCCGCCATAACGTTCGTCATTAAACAAGGTATGCCCAATTGCTTTCATGTGCACGCGAATCTGGTGTGTTCTGCCGGTTTCTAATCGGCATGAAACCATTGTAATGTATCCTAAACGTTCAATCACTTTATAATGTGTAACTGCATGTTTTGCTCCGGTTAAATCATCGGGAAACGAAGCCATCTGCATACGATCTACCTTATGGCGACCAATATAACTTTCTATAGTTCCTTCATCTTCTTGCACATTTCCCCAAACCAAGGCAACATATTCACGTTCGGTTGTTTTTGCAGCAAACTGTTTTTGCAGTTCGCTCATTGTCCAATCGGTTTTTGCAATAACAAGCAATCCTGTGGTATCCTTATCAATTCTATGCACCAAACCAGGACGTTCTGAACTGTTTAACGGCAGATTTTCAAAATGATACGCCAATGCATTTACCAAAGTTCCGGTATAATTTCCGTGACCCGGATGCACCACCAAACCTGCAGGTTTATTGATTACAAGTAAATCATCGTCTTCATAAACAATATCCAGCGGAATGTTTTCTGGAACAATGATGTTTTCAAACGGAGGCTGTTCCATTAAAACGCGCACTACATCGTTTGCTTTTACTTTATGATTTGATTTTACAGGAACATCGTTCACGAAAATATTTCCGTTATCGGCTGCTTTCTGAATTTTGTTTCTGGTTGCATTTTCAACCAGATTCATCAAGAATTTATCAACACGCAATGGTGCCTGACCTTTGCCCGCTTCAAAACGATGATGTTCGTATAATTCGTCTTCTAAAATTGTGTTATCTTCTGTCATTCATTAAAAAATTGAATCGATTGCCGGTGCTATATCTTCATACATTTCCCCTAAAGTATCGGTTTCTGGTTTGTATCCTAACATACCATCGCCCAATATTAAATCGATTTTTGAATTTTTAAGTACTTTATCGCCCATGCGTAAAATTCTTCCGTCTTGTTCAATACGCAAAACAACATCTTTAGCAAAATCGGGTTCGTATTTTATTTGTCCTTTCACCAAACCTAACGATTCTAAAATAGCGGTTGAGTGGCGCAACGTTCTACCATCTAAATTTGGTAAACGTACAGACGAATATCCTTTGGCATTAATCTTTACATAAATTTTACGGCCTTGTTTTACGGCATCGTTTGCTTTAGGATCTTGTTCTGAAATCGTTAATGGCGGATACTTTGGATTGTAATCAATTGTATCAATGATAATAATTTCAAAACCATTGTCTGCAACGGCGTTCATAGCTTTTTCAACCTTCATTTTAGTTAAATCGGGTACAGGAATTTCGTTGCCGTGACGTGTATAAATATTTAAAAACTGTAAGCTTCCAAAAATAAGTGCGGCAATGATTACCAATGCTACTATTAACGAGAAAAAAAACTGCCTACTTTTTATAAATGATGTAAAACCCATAGAGTTATTTATTTTAGCAAAGTTATCAATTATGTTACGTGTATTTTTATAAATTTGTTTTAAAGTAAGGTAAATACATCTTACAAAAATAAAATATAAAAATACATTATTAAATGAAAAACGTAGCAATTATTATGGGAGGATATTCTAGCGAATATAAAATATCCTTAAAAAGCGGCGAAGTTGTTTATAATCATTTAGATAGCACTAAATATAATTTATACAAAATACACATTTTAACAGAAGGCTGGTTTTATGTTGATGAACAAAATAACCGCTTTGTTGTTGATAAAAACGATTTTTCGGTAACTGTAAACAACGAAAAAATCACATTCGATGTTGTTTTTAACGCCATTCACGGAACACCGGGCGAAGACGGATTAATACAGGCATATTTAAAACTGTTGAATATTCCGCAAACATCTTGTAATTACTATCAGTCGGCACTCACTTTTAACAAGCGCGATATGCTTTCTGTGTTGAAACCTTACGGAATTAAAACGGCAATTTCGTACTACTTGAACAAAGGCGATGTTATTGATGAAAATCAGATTATTCAGCGTGTTGGGCTGCCTTGTTTCGTTAAACCGAACAAATCGGGATCGAGTTTTGGAATTTCGATGGTAAAAGACAGCGAACAATTATTGCCTGCGATTGACAAAGCGTATATAGAAGACGATGAAATTATTATTGAAAGTTATTTAAAAGGAACAGAAGTTTCGGTTGGTGTAATTAAATATAAAGACCAGACAATGGTGTTGCCAATAACCGAAATTGTTTCAGAAAACGACTTTTTTGATTACGAAGCGAAATATGAAGGAAAATCGAGCGAGATTACTCCTGCAAGAATATCCGAAGACGAAAAAGCAAAAGTAGAAGATGCTGCCAAACGCATTTACACTATTTTAAAGATGGATGGTTTTTCTCGATCTGAATTTATCTTGGTAAGTGGCGAACCTTTTTTACTGGAAATGAATACCGTACCCGGTTTAACTACCGAAAGTATTTTACCGCAACAGGCACGCGAAGCAGGAATTTCGTTAAACGAATTGTTTGACAACGCTATTGAATTAGCTTTAACCAGAACACATTTTTAATGAAAAAAGCTGTTTTCCCAGGTTCGTTTGATCCCATAACCAACGGACACGTAGATGTTATTACCCGAGCTTTGCCTTTGTTCGATGAAATTATTGTTGCCATTGGTACAAATGCCGAAAAAAAATACATGTTTAGTTTAGAAGAACGTAAACGTTTTATTGAAGAAACTTTTGCGAACAAACCTAAAGTTAAAGTTGATCTTTACCAAGGATTGACGATTGATTACTGCAAAGAGCAAAATGCCGATTTTTTATTGCGTGGTTTACGTAACCCTGCCGATTTTGAGTTTGAAAAAGCCATTGCACATGCCAATAGATTGGTTTCGGGTATTGAAACTGTTTTCTTGCTGACTGCTGTAGACACATCGTTTATAAGCTCAAGCATTGTGCGTGATTTTATCCGTAATAACGGTGATTACAGTTTGTTGGTTCCAAAGGCGGTTAAGAAATAAATATATAATGAAATACTTAATTATTTTATCTTCATTTTTCATATTAATATCTTGTAAATAATCAAAAAAGACAGGAGAGGATTTTTCAAAATTCAATTTAAAATTCCATACCGATTCGATTTTTCAAATGCAAAGAATCAAATTCCCTCTTAAAGGAAAATTTATAACTAAGAACGATAATGAAAATTGGAGTATTGAAAATTGGAAATTGGAAAATGCTTAGAAAACCTGTTGGGGAGTTATTATTTGCTGAATTTGAACAAAAAAGTAGAATTCAGGATTCGATTGTAATTGAAGAAATTTCGTATAAAAAAATTGGTTTTTATAGCTATGTTGAGTTTAAGTTAATAAATGAAAAATGGTATTTAGTTATGATGAATAAAACAGATTTACATTAGCACAAGAACAAACTATATATAAACAAAAAAGCGATGATTTATGCACTGCACCCAAAAGTTTAGACAGATTAAAAATTAATTATTATAAAAATGAGTTCGATATTGTATCGGACTCAGTTTATTTAAGTTCGATTTTATTCTTTCGTTATTGTAATAGTAAATGTATTGTTTTATTTCATTTTTGAGCTCTTCAACCGAATTAAAGTTCTTTAAATAAAATAGTTCCGATTTAAGTATTCCAAAGAAATTTTCAATAATCGCGTTATCCCAGCAGTTTCCTTTGTGACAAATGCTTTGAACAATTCCTTTTTTCTTCAATAATGTTTGATATTGTTTCATTTGATATTGCCAACCCTGATCTGAATGAAAAACTAAATCTTTTGTATCCGGGATTTTTTTAAATGCTTTTTTAAGCATTGATATTACTTGAGTAAATACAGGGCGTTCGCTTAACTGGTAACTTATTATTTCTTGATTGTACAAATTCATTATTGGTGAGAAATACAGTTTTTTATCCTTTTCTTTAAATTCTGTAATATCGGTTACCCATTTCTGATTGGGCGAATCGGCTTTAAATTCTCGCCGTAAAACATTCGGAGCAATTTTACCTTGTTCGCCTTTGTACGATTTATATTTTTTTGGTCGGATCAAACTTTTCAAATCCAAAGAAGTCATTAGTTTAAGTACTGTTTTGTGATTGATTATTGTACTTGTTTTCTTTAATTCCTCTGTTATCCTGCGGTATCCATAACGCCCTTTATGATGATGATAAATCGATTGGATCAACACTTTAACTTCCCGGTATTTATCTTTTTTTTTTGAAGTTGATGGTAATAAAAACTGCTTCTTGCCATTTTTGGGCAATCTAAAAGTAAATTCAGACAAAATACCGCCTTAGTTCTTCAATAGCTTGCGTGGTTTTTTTTGAGGTTTTCTTCCTCGGCTTGAACTAAGGCATTGTACTTTTTTAAAAAGCATTTTCACAACGTAATCGTTCATTTTCCAGCAACAGTTCTTCTTCTCTTGTTAATGGTTCTTTGTTCTTTAATGATTTACGTTTTGGTGTATTCATATTCTTTGGGCGGCCTTTGGGTTTGGGGTGTAATCCGTCTATTCCAAAGTTAGCAAAATCTTTTTGCCATTTTACAATAACAGATCGCTTGGTAATTTAAATTTTACTCGGGCTTCTCGTAAACTAAGATGCTCTTTCTTAATTAAATTGATAACAGACAACTTAAAACCGGCTAATATTGTTGGTTCTTTTTAGGCTGTAAACCTAAAATTCCTTGATTCTGGTAATCAACAATCCACTTATGTATATGTAATAAACTTTCTGAAAAACCTTCCCGATGAGAAACCGAGTGTATGGATTGGTATTTTTCTAATACTTTTTTTACACATTCTAGCTTAAATGCTACATTGTATTTTACTTTTCTTACCATAAAAATGCCCCCAAATAGTGTCTAACTTTTTGGGGGCAGTGTTTTTAGTTATCGCTTTTTGTTAATATTACTTCTTCTTTTCAGCAAAATAATTACTCATAATGGTTACAAAGCTTATAATTGTGGCTGTACTTACAGGCATAATAATCGCAGCGACCAATGGCGATAAATTGTTTGATAATGCAAAGCTTAACCCCACAATATTATAAGTAATCGCCAAACAGTAACTCATTTTAATGGTTTTCATGGCATTTTTAGCAAAATTTAAAAAGTAAGGTAATTTAGTAAAAGCCGATGCATCAATAATAGCGTCGCTGGCTGGTGTAAAAACATTTACGTTTTCAGAAATTGATATACCAATATCACTTTGAGCCAACGCACCGGCATCGTTCAAACCATCGCCAATCATTAGTACATTATGGTTTGTAAGCTGTAAATTTTTAATAAAATTCAGTTTATCGTCAGGTTTCTGATTAAAAATTAATCGAGTATTTTCAGGAACCAATCGTTCCAACATACGCTGTTCGCCGTTGTTATCACCCGAGAGCACGTACAATCTGTAATTTCTGTTTTTCAGAGTATCAAACAATTCCTTAATGCCATCGCGGTATTCATTTTCGAACACATAAAAACCTTTGACTTTATTATTTATACTGATATAAACTTTGGTCTGATTGATTTCTGAAGCATCGGTCACTCCTACCCAACTCGCCGAACCAATTTTAAGCGTTTGATCCTTAAAAGATCCTTCGATACCTTTCCCTGCAACTTCCTGATAATTCAATGGTTTTTCTATCGAAGTTTCGGGTAAAATCAAATACAATCGTCGGCTTAACGGATGATTTGATCCACGCACGATATTTTTCACAGCCGTTAAATCATCTTTTGAAAGCGGATTACCCACGTATTTAATCTGCTGGTTTGTGTTTGATGTCAACGTACCCGTTTTATCAAAAACGACCGTATCAACTTTAGAAAGCTGTTCGATTACGGCGGTATTCTTCAAATAAAACTTCCGTTTTCCCATTAATCGAATCACATTTCCCCAGGTATAAGGCGCAGTTAAAGCCAAAGCACACGGACACGCAACTATTAAAACAGCGGTTAAAACATTAAAAGCATCGTTAAAACTTGTAAAACTCCACACGATAAATCCAACAATAGCAATGGTTAACAAAGCCGGCGTAAAAATATGGCTGGCTTTATCGGTAATAGTCTGTATTTTTTGAGAAACTTTTTTCTGAAACACCTCGTTACTCCACAACTGCGTCAGGTAACTTTGCGAAACCGTATTTATGGCCTCAACAGTCACGGCGTTACCTACCTGCTTTCCGCCGGCGTAAATTTTATCGCCCGATTTTTTCTCAACCGGAACAGCCTCGCCCGTCACAAAACTATAATCGATAAAAGCGGTATCACATAGTAGAATGGCATCAACAGGAATCAATTCTTCATTACGGATCAACAATTGATTTCCTTTTTCGATTTCATAAACCTGAATTGGTACTTCTTTTTGCTGATCTATTTTAGTTACCGCAATTGGGAAATACGATTTATAATCTCGTTCAAACGATAAAAAATTATAGGTTGTCTGTTGTATCAATTTGCCCGAAAGCATAAAAAATACCAATCCGCACATGCTGTCTAAAAACCCGGCGCCGTCTTGAAAAAAGATATCCACCAAACTGCGCACAAACATTACGATTATTCCCAATGCCATAGGAATATCAATATTATACGCCTTGGTTTTTATGCTGTGATAAGCCGATTTATAGTATGGTGTTGCCGAATAAAGAAAAACGGGCAATGCCAAAAGTATGTTGAAATATCTGAAAAAATCGCGGTATTGATGCATCCAGACATCTTCCACATTAAAATATTCGGGAAATGAAAGTAGCATAATGTTTCCGAAACCAAAAAACGCCACGCCAATTTTATAAAGTAAACTGCGATCTATCAACTTTGGTTTTGCATCGTATTGTTCCAAACTTATGTAAGGCTCATAACCTATTGACGCCAAAAGTAACACCAGATTTTTCAATGAGATATTTTCACTATTGTAGGTAATGCTCACTTTTTTTTGCGAAAACACAACCTGCGAATGAGTCACAGCCGGGTTTAAAGTGTTCAGATTTTCTAAAATCCATATACACGAACTGCAATGAATATGCGGAATGTACAAACGAACAATCTGCGTGGATCCTTCTTTAAAATCGAGCAGTTTGTCTGCAATATCTGCGTTATCCAGATAATTATATTTGGAAGCAACATCTTTTGGAGCGGCTCCTGGATTTTTTTCAAAATCGTAATAAGTACCTAAACCGTTTTCCGAAAATAAGTCGTAAACCGTTTGGCAGCCTTTGCAGCAGAAATCCTTATCATTAAAAACAATTACCTCATTTTCAACGATATCATTTCCGCAATGATAACAATTCAACATTTCTTTTTGCTTTATACCTTGTACAAAATTCCGAAGCACGAGCGGTAAAAAAAATGATAATTGTCATAATAATCGTATATTTGTAAAAACTAATTTAATGGGCAAGTGTGAGCAATGCATCGTTAGAGAATTGAGTTCGTTAAAGGCTTTGTCTAAAGACGAATTGATTCATTTGGCGAAGTGTAAAGACAGTTTTCTTATAAAAAAGGGCGACGTTATTTTTAGCGAAGGCGATGTAATGAACGGCGTTTACTGCATTAAACAAGGCACATGCAAATTGGTTAAAATGAATTCTAGCGGAAAAGATACTATTCTAAAACTGATTACGAAAGGTGATTTGTTAGGACAAACATCGATCTTAACCGAAGGAAAAGCTACTTTAAGTGCAGTTGCAGTTGAAGACATGCAGGTTTGTTTTATTCCGAAAAATGAAGTCTTGGGTTTTATTGGCAACAACAAAAATTTTTCGTTTGAAGTTACAAAAGACGTTTGCCAAAACCTTAACTACGCAACCGATTTTGCCATAAATCACACTCATAAAACCGTAAAAGAACGTTTAGCTCTTGCTTTGCTCGATGTTTTAGATTCTGCCGGAACTGATGCCGAAGGTTTTTTAAGTCTGCAATTAAGCAGAGAGGAAATTGCAAGTATAGTTGGAACTGCCACAGAAAGTTGCATAAGACTGCTTGCTGAATTAAAAAAACTGGGAATTATAGATTTAAAAGCAAAAAGAATAAAAATTTTAAAGCTGAACGAATTAAAAAGTTTAGCACAATAATTTTATAAAGCCTTTTAAAGTAAATGCTAATTTGTGTATTTTCGCATTATGATGAATACAAACGATACAGCATTTTTAACCGATTTTTTAAAAACGCCCAAACAAATAACAATTGTTCCGCACCGCAACCCCGATGGTGATGCATTAGGTTCGTGTTTAGGTCTTTACCACGTTTTAATACAACTTAACCATAATGTAAAAGTAATTTCTCCTAACGAATTTCCCGAGTTTATTTCGTGGCTTCCGGCTTCTGAAGAAGTTTTGGTATTCGAAAAAAACTTCGATGCCTGCAAAACTTTCTTACAAGGAAGTGATTTGGTTTTTACGTTAGATTTCAATGCGTTGCACCGTGCAGGCGATCAAATGGGATCGTATTTAGAGAAACTGCGCAAACCGTTTGTAATGATCGATCATCACCAAATGCCCGATGCGTATGCAAAAATCACGGTTTCTGATACTTCTTTTGGATCAACCTGCGAATTATTATATCGTTTTTTAGAAGAATTAAACCTTACACAATATATCAATAAAGATGCGGCAACTTGTATTTACACGGGAATTGTAACCGATTCTGGTTCGTTCAAATTTGTAAAAACAACTGGCGATACACACCGCGTAGTTGCAGATTTGATTGATTTAGGTGTTGATAATCCAAAAGTTCACAATTCGCTTTTCAGCACGGCATCGTTCAATCAGTTGCAATTATTGGGCAGAGCGTTACAGCATTTAAAGATAATGCCCGAAAAAAGCACGGCTTACACGTTTCTTTCTCAAGACGATTTAAACGAATTCGATTATCAAAAAGGAGATACCGAAGGAATTGTAAATTACGGATTATCATTAAAAGGAATTAATCTGGCAGCAATATTCATCGAAAATAAAGAAGAAGGAATGATTAAGATTTCTTTTAGATCTGAAGGCGATTTTGATGTAAATGAATTTGCTCGAAGTTATTTCAATGGTGGCGGACATATTAATGCAGCCGGCGGAAAATCGTTCGATACCTTGGAACAAACCGTTCTAAACTTTGAAACCATTTTAAACAATATTAACAAACAGTAATATGAAAAAAATAATTGCATGTTTTGCCTTAACCGGCTTATTGTTTGCCTGTAAACAGCCCGAGCCTCGCAAACCGGTGAGTTACAGTTCAGGAACTTTTATAAAAGAATCTGTTCAGCGAAACAAAAATATTGTTCAAGACGAAGAAAAGCTGATCCAAAACGTCATTAAAAAAGATTCGGCTCATCATTATTATCAATCTACTTTAGGATTTTGGTACAAGTACGATGTTGCTGTAACAACTGATAGTTTGCTACCTAAAAAAGGTGATATCGTTAAACTGGATTTTGAAATTTACGACATCAACAGCAATTTAATTTATACAAAAGCCGAAACAACGCCAAAAGTTTATGCTGTAGACAAGCAGGAAATTATGGTTGGTTTGCGCCACGCCGTGAAATTAATGCACAAAGGCGAAACTGTTTCGTTTATATTTCCATCGCACATGGCATACGGCTATTTGGGCGATAAAGAAAAAATTGGAACCAACGTTCCGCTAATCTGTAAAGTAACCCTTAACGATATTAAACCAGAATAAAAAATGAAAAAACTATTATTTGTTTTTGCGTTAATTAGCACGCAGGCTTTTGCACAAACCAAGTTAGCCGACGGCATGTACGCAAATTTTGTTACCAAAAAAGGTACAATTACTACTCAATTATATTACAACGAAACGCCGTTAACTGTAGCAAATTTTGTTGCTTTGGCAGACGGAACGCATCCGCAGGTTAAATCAGAATATAAAGGAAAACCTTTTTATAACGGATTGAAATTTCACCGCGTTATTGCCAATTTTATGATTCAGGGAGGCGATCCTAAAGGCGATGGTTCTGGTGAACCGGGTTACTTATTTGCAGATGAAATTGTTCCAACATTAAAACATGACGGTCCTGGAGTTTTATCTATGGCAAATCGCGGACCTGCTACAAACGGATCGCAATTTTTTATTACACACGTTGCTACGCCTCATTTAGATGGTCGCCACACTGTTTTTGGAAAAGTAGTTACCGGTTTTGATATCGTTAACGCAGTTGAACAAAATGATGTTATTGAAAAAGTAGAAATCGTTCGTGTGGGTAAAGATGCTAAAAAATTCAATGCAGCCAAAACGTTTAGTGAAACTTTAGAAAAAGCTAAAAAAGAAGAAGAACTTAAAAAGAAGCAGGCAGAAGGTTTAAAAATCGAATCAAAAAAAATGTTCGATGATTATCTAACAAAAGCAACTGCATATCCATCGGGAATTAAAATGTATGTTGTAGAAAAAGGTGCAGGTATCAAACCAACCGAAGGTGAGAACATTCATTTTGATTATGCAGGATATTTAGCAGACGGAACTTTGTTTGATACAGGAATTGAAGCATTGGCAGAAAAACACGGAATTTTAAATCCACAAAGAAAAGGTGCAAATGCATACCAACCGTTAGATTACACTTTTGGAAACAAAGGCGGATTTATCGAAGGAATGACAGAAGGCTTATTAGAATTGAACAAAGGCGATAAAGCATACATCTTTATTCCATCAAATTTAGGATATGGCGAGCGCGCTATGGGACCAATTCCAGCAAATTCAAATCTAGTTTTTTACGTAGACATCAAACCTTAATTACTATAAAATGAAGAAAATTTTAGCATTAGCTGTATTAACGGCAACCTTATTTACAGCGTGTAAAAAAGAAGAAGAAAGCAATTTACCAGAAGGCTTATACGCCGAAATTACCACTAACAAAGGAACCATCACTGCTCAATTAGAATACGAAAAAGCTCCGTTAACGGTAGCTAACTTTGTAAGTTTGGCAGAAGGTAAAAACCTGTTTGTAGAGGCAAAGTTCAAAGACAAACCTTTTTACGACGGATTGACTTTTCACCGTGTTATTGCAGATTTCATGATCCAAGGTGGTGATCCAACAGGAACAGGTGAAGGTGGACCAGGTTATGTTTTTGCCGATGAATTTCATCCAGATTTAAAACATGACAAACCAGGCGTTTTATCTATGGCAAATGCGGGACCAACAACAAACGGTTCACAATTTTTCATTACACACGTTCCTACTCCGCATTTAGACGGTATGCACAGTGTTTTTGGTCATGTGATCGAAGGACAAGAAATTGTAAATACTATTGCACAAGGCGATAAAATCGAAACTATAAAAATTATTCGTTCGGGCGATAAAGCAAAAGCTTTTGATGCTGCAAAAGTTTTTAAAGAAAAACAAGAAGAAAACCAGAAGAAAGAACAAGAAGCAAATAAAGCAATTGAAGGCACTTTAAACGAAATGAAAACGACGTTTGCCGATGCTAAATCTAAAGCAACTACAACTGCAAGCGGTTTGTCTTATTTTGTTTTTGAAAAAGGAAACGGTGGCAAACCAAAACAAGGCGATAAAATTAATGTAGCTTACGCAGGATATTTTGAAGACGCACGTTTGTTTGATACAAGTTTAGAAAACGTTGCAGCGAAATACAACAAATTAGATGAACAACGTAAAGCAGCAAACCAATACATTCCAATTCCATTTGAATATGGTCAGAAAACAGGTATGATTCCAGGTTTTATCGAAGGTATCGAGCAATTGAATATCGGTGACAAAGCGTACATCTTTATTCCATCGCATTTAGGTTATGGCGAACAAGGTTATCCTGGTGCTATTCCACCAAACACTAATTTAATTTTTGAATTGCATATTTCAAAATAATATAAAAAGAGGCTTTTGCCTCTTTTCCTTTTAAATTCCTAATCTATCCTTACAAATCAACAATGAACAAAAACTATTTAAAATCATCCTTTTTACTTTCGTTTTCTGTGTTAGGTCTGGCAGTTTCTGCTCAAAATAACTTTCAGCAAAACAAACAATCTATTTATAACGAAATCATCAAAGAAGTTGAAAACAACAATCAGTTAGAACATTTGGCATTTGAACTTTTAGATGAAATTGGTCCGCGTTTGGTAGGATCTCCCGAAATGCAACAGGCTCATAATTGGGTTGTTGATACGTACAAAAAATGGAATATTTCGGCTGAAAATGTTGCGTACGGCGAATGGAAATCGTGGCAGCGAGGCACAACGCAGATCGAAATGACACATCCAAGAATTAAATCGATCGATGGAATGCAGCTTGCTTGGAATACCAATACAAAAAAGGCAATTGAAGCAGAAGTTGTTGCGATGCCAATTTTTGAATCGAAAGCAGAATTTGAAACATGGACAAATTCAGTTAAAGGAAAAATCGTTTTAATCTCACAATATCAAAAATCAGGCAGACCAGAAAATCAATGGAAAGAACACGCTACCGAAGAAGATTTTACATCGTTCAAAAAAGAAAAAAGCGATGATTTAACAGCTTGGAACAACAGCATAAAAGCTACCGGAAAAACCACGCGCGAAATTGTAGAATACTTAGAAACCAAAGGTGCTGCTGGTTTTGTGCAATCGTACTACACAGGAACAATGGGCAGTAACCGTATTTTTTACAGTTTTTCTAAAAATACGCCAATGGTCGATGTTAGTTTAGAAGATTACGGTTTATTATACCGTTCGGCGGTTAATGGAAAAGCTCCGAAATTAAAGATCAATACACAATCTAAAAATTTAGGAACAGCTAAAACCTTTAATACGATTGCGACGATTCCCGGTAAAACAAAACCAAACGAATACGTGATGCTTTCGGCACATTTAGATTCTTGGGACGGTGCGCAAGGTGCTACCGATAATGGTACGGGAACTATTTTAATGATGGAAGTTGCCCGTTTAATTAAGAAATATGCTCCGAATAACGACCGAACCATTGTAACTGGACATTGGGGAAGCGAAGAGCAAGGCTTAAACGGATCACGTGCATATATTATGGATCATCCAACCGAAGTTCAAAAAATCAAAGTCCTTTTTAATCAAGACAGCGGAACAGGTCGAATCAATTATATTGGCGGACAAGGATTTACGCAAGCTTACAATTATTTAGGCACTTGGTTACAAAATGTTCCTGAAAACAATAGAAAACACATTAAAACCGATTATCCGGGAATGCCTCCAGGAGGTGGAACAGATAATGCATCGTTCGTTGCAGCGGATATTCCAGCTTTTAATTTAGGAACTCAAAACTGGGATTACGGTCAGTACACATGGCACACCAACCGAGATACCTACGATAAAATTGTTTTTGAAGAATTAGAGCGAAACGTAATTACAACCACAATTCTAACTTTAGAAGCAGCAAACGACCCAAACGAAATATCCAACGAAAAAAGAGTTTTACCAACAACTACCGAATGGCCAACAGTAAAAGAGCCAAAACGAAATTCTAAAGATTATTAAAAAAAGCTGTTCAAATGAACAGCTTTTTTGTTATTTACCGTTATTTTTAACCAATTAAATTACATATATTTGACAATTAACAAAATATTCATTTATGAAATTAAAACTACTTTTCGCATTGCTATTTGTAACCATAAGTAATGCACAAACACAAATTGGGCAGGATATTAATGGCGACATACTAAACGGAAGAAGTGGCACTTCAATTTCATTATCTGCCGATGGAAATACCGTAGCAATAGGTACTATTACTTCAAACTCTAATACTTCTTATTTTGGATTTGTTAAAGTTTATGAAAATATTTCAGGAGTATGGGCACAGATCGGTACTAATATTTATGGAAAATCATCGGACGATAACAACGGAGAGTCTGTTTCTATCTCTGACAATGGTAAAAGAGTTATAATGGGCGCGCCTAGAGCTAAACTAAATGGTACTGAAGTGGGACACGCACAAGTTTATGAGAATATTTCAGGCGTTTGGACACAAGTAGGTCAGGACATATACGGAACTACTCTTTATGAAAGTCTTGGAAAAAATGTTTATATTTCAGGTGATGGTTTAACAATTGCTGTTAGTACAAAAGCAACTATCAATGGTACTTTTGGTGCTGGTAGTGTAATTATTTATGAATATTTGGCAGGAACATGGGTACAAAAAGGGCAAATAATTACAGGTAATTTACAATACGAAAATTTTGGACATAGCTTATCATTGTCAAAAAATGGAAATATTATTGCGGTTGGTGCTCCTGGAAGTTCTGGAAATGGCTATCAATCGGGTAGGGTTCGAATATTTGAGTATAAAAACAACTCATGGTCACAAATAGGTTACTATATTGATGGAGTGGTAAGCGATGCAAAAAATGGAAGCAGTATATCCCTTTCTGATGATGGTAATATAATTGCCATAGCAACGCGCAATTACAAAAACGTTGATATGCTAGGTTCTGTTAGAGTTTTTAAAAACACCAACAATGTTTGGACAAAAATGGGACAAGAAATTTTTATTAATTCGGCTATTATCAATAACAGCTATTTAACAGTCTCTTTATCAGAAAATGGTATGATACTAGCTATTGGCGCTCCTGTTAACATTAATGATTATAGCAATACAAAAGGAACTGTTCATATTTATCAATATTATTTAAATAATTGGACTCAAGTTGGTTCAGATATTGAAGGAATGAGTGTTGGCGATCAAAATGGTTTTAGCCTATCTATATCAAACAATGGTTCAAAGGTTGCAATAGGGGCTCCCCAATATGGTGATGGATACGCCCGTATTTATGACTTAACCAATATTCTTTCTTCAGACACCTTCGTATTAGAAAACTTCAATATCTACCCTAACCCTACTACCGATATCTTAAATATTGAATTAAAAGAAAACTTAACGTTAGAAAAAGTTTTGATTTACAATACTACTGGTCAATTGGTAAAAGAAACCGCTGAAAACAAAATTAATGTAAGTGGTTTTGCAAAAGGCATTTACAATGTGCAGGTTTTAACCAATCAAGGGAAAGCTACTAAAAAGGTAATTGTTAAGTAATCAAGAATTTGTATATAACAAAAAAACACGCTTAAACAAGCGTGTTTTTTAATGCTTTATTGTAAATAGCTTCATATAGCGGGACAATTTTATCTACACTGAAGTTTTTTGAATGGGCATATGCCTGCTCTTTAAATTCTTGCAGCGTATCATCATCCTTTAAAATTTCGATAGCGTGTTGAACCATTCCGTCAATATCGCCGATGTTGTCCATAAAACCGGAAACACTTTGAACATTTACTTCCGGTAATCCACCGGTGTTTGATGAAATCACGGGAACTTTATTTGCCATGGCTTCTAATGCTGCCAAACCAAAACTTTCGGTTTCAGACGGAAGCAAAAACAAATCAGAATATTTCAAAATACTATCAATTTCTGATGAATTTCCAAAGAAAATCACTTTGTTTTCAATACCCAATTCTTTCACTAATTCTTCAGCTCCTAATCGTTCCGGACCATCGCCCACCATCATTAATTTAGCAGGCATTTCTTTCTGAATTCCGTTAAAAACTTTTACAACATCCAAAATACGCTTTACTTTTCTAAAGTTACTTACGTGTGTAACAATTCGCTCACCATCTTCGGCAAACAAATTTCGTTTACATTGTACATGTGTAATATTTTTATCTTCGATAAAATTCGGAATAACATGTATTTCTTTCGTGGTATCGAACAATTCATAGGTCGATTTTTTCAAATCAGCAGAAACCGACGTAACATAATCGGACTGGTTTATACTGAAACTTACTGCGGTTTTGTAAAACGGATGATTGCCCACCAACGTAATATCAGTACCGTGCAAAGTGGTTACCATAGGCAGCGAAATGCCCTGTTCAGCCAACATTTGTTTTGCCATATAACCTGCAAAAGCGTGTGGAATGGCGTAATGTACATGCAAAAGATCGATACCATATTCTTTTACTGTATCAACAATTTTGCTTGACAATGCCAACTCGTAAGGCTGATAGTGAAACAAAGGATATTCTGGCACCACAACTTCGTGGTAATGAATATTTTTATTTAAAAGTGCCAAACGAACCGGCTGACTGTAGGTTATAAAATGTACTTCGTGATTGCGTTTTGTTAATTCAATACCTAATTCTGTTGCTACTACTCCACTTCCTCCGAAGGTTGGATAGCAAACTATGGCTATTTTCATATTAAATGTGGAAAATTAATTATTTTAAAGCATCGTAAATTACCTGCTGTATATCTTCTCTTGTATTTGCTTTTGAAAGCTTGTTGTCATCGGCATTCGGGAAGGTTCTGTTCGATAGAAAAACGTAAATTAAATCGTTTTCCGGATCAGCCCAAGCCATTGTACCCGTAAATCCTGTGTGTCCAAAACTTTTTGATGAAGCGCAACCACACGTTGGTCCGCTTTTACCCAATTGTGGTTTATCAAAACCGGCTCCTCGCCTATTTCCTTCCTTGCAATAATAGCACGTATTAAAATCGTTTATGGTTTTTTGCGATATAATTTCTTCGCCGTTAAACTTACCGCCGTCTAAAAAAAGCTGCATCATTTTAGATACATCCAGAGCATTCCCGAACAATCCTGCATGACCAGCAACACCACCAAACATTGCAGCTCCCATATCGTGCACGTAACCTTGAACGGTTGTGTAACGATAATAATTATCGATTTCGGTTGGAGCGATCTGCGATAAATCGAACTTTGTCTGCGGAAGATACGTTAAGGTCTTCGCTCCGATTTTCTCGTAAAAATATTCATTTACCAGTTCGTTTAAAGGCTTTTTGTAGGATCTTTCAACTATTTCTGACAATAAAATGAAATTTAAATCACTGTATTTGTATTCTTTCTTTCCTAATTTTGATTCTGAAATGGTTTCAATGATATTCTTTCTATAATCTGATTTTAAAAACAAATTATCATTTATCTGCAAATTAAAATCTTTTGAATATGTTGGCTGATACAACTCCGCTTTCGGTTTTCCATTACCCTCTAATGTTTCTTTGTAAAACGGAATCCAAGCTACCAAACCCGAATTATGCGTCAAAAGCTCTTTAACGGTTATATTTGCCTTGTCGGTCTTTTTGAATTCAGGCAGTAAATCGCCTAATTTCTGATCGAAACGTAACTTTCCATCATCATACATTTTCATAACCATTGGCAGCGTTCCCAACATTTTAGAAAGCGATGCCAAATCGTAAATTGTTTGATTGGTAACATCAATATTGTCATTATATGTCATTTTTCCAAACGATTTATTATAGACAATTTTTCCGTTTTTCGCTACCAAAACCTGCGCACCGGGTGTGTATTTATTTTTGATTGCAGTGTTTACCAACGCATCAATTTCTTTCAACTTTGTTTCGTTAAAACCCTCTTCGCTTGCACGACCGTAACGGATATTTTTATTAGCTTTTAAATCGATACCATCGCCTTCTTTGAAAAATTTCCCGATAGAAACTGGAAGTTTCCCAGTTGCAGGTTGCATTCCAAAAAGAACATCGGTAACTTTTCTGTGCGCAATAATGTTATTCTGATATCCTAAAACAACCGCTTCAAACTTCGAAAAATCTTTAACGGCACTTAACGCATAAGGTTTTACAAACGATACAAAAATCGTTTTATTAGTATTTGCAATGCTATCAAGAAGTACAACCTCATTCCCTGTCATATCGTGTTTTTTCCAAACCCCGTCTGCTTTGTGATAACCTACAATTACCAAATCGAACGCTTTTAAATCATCTAAATGATCTTCGACCTGATAATGATTAAAAACCGTAACCGGCTGGTTCGCCTGAAAAGCTTCAATAAAAGTATCGTTCACATCGTCGCCTAATTTCACATACGCAATATTCTGCTGTTTGGTGCTGTTAAAAGGCAGTGTGTTTTTATTGTTTTTTACAACGGTAACAATATTTTCGTACAATTTGTAGCTTAAATCGGTGTATTCCGGCTTGTTTAAGTCCTGATATAAATTCTTAGTTTCGATTGGTTTGTAAGCATTTAAACCTGCTTTGTATTTGTACAGTAAAATCTTTTTAACCGAATGCGCCAAACGATCTTCTGTAAACTCGCCTTTTGCAAACGAATCATTAAACTTCTGAATTGCGAACGGAACATTTTCTGCAAAAAGCAACACATCGTTTCCTGCCAAAAACGCCGCCAGATCCACTTCTCCCGGAGATTTAAAATTCGCCACGCCTTTCATATTCAGGGCATCGGTAAAAATCAATCCCTTAAAATTTAAATCGTCTTTTAAAAGATTGGTGATGGTATTGTATGATAACGATGTTGGAACATCTTTTTTAGGTTCTAACGCAGGGACCGACAAATGTGCCACCATTACAGATGCCAAACCTTCTTTGATCAGTTTTTTGTAAGGATACAGTTCGATATTATCTAATCTTCTTTTATCGAAATCGATGTTTGGAAGTGCGTGATGTGAATCGGTTGCGGTATCGCCATGCCCAGGAAAATGCTTTGCTGTTGCAAACACCTGATTTTCCTGCATTCCGCGCATTAATGCAACTGCTTTATCTGCTACGTTTTCTTTAGATTCTCCAAAAGATCTGTTTCCGATGATAGGATTTAGTGGATTAATATTAACATCTACAACGGGTGCAAACATAAAATGAATACCCATACGTTTAGATTGTGCCGCCATCTGTGTGCCCATTTGTTGGATCAAATCGTTTTTCTGAACCGCGCCCAACGTCATATTCCACGGATAAACATAGGTAGAATCTAACCTCATACCTAATCCCCATTCTGCATCAATTCCAACAAACAATGGTAATTTTGATGCTTGCTGTAATCTATTGGTCATATTTGCCTGACGCCCCGGACCACCTTGAAAGAAAATGACACCTCCGATATTTTTAGATTTCACCAAATCTAAAAGCTCTTGAATATGTTTTTCATCGCGGTTGGAATAAGCTGCCACCATGAAAAGTTGTCCCACTTTTTCATCGAACGACATTTGATTGTAAACACTATCGACCCACTTTTGTGCGGGCTGAAATTTTTGTTTGGGTTGTGCAAATATTGTTAAGGGAATATATAAAAACGCTAACCAGATTTTTTTCATAACTGTTAAAAATAAAACATCCTCAAAAATAAACTTTTGAAGATGAAATTAATAATATAAATTCGGAATTTTCCGTTAAAAAACTTAACGGTACATTTACAAGAAAAATGACAAACGATTTCCAACAGATACAGCTACAACTTTCACAGTTAACCAATAAAAAAATCACCGATTTTGTTACAGATGATGAATGTTTGGAATATTTGGGATGCAGTTTTAAATTGGATGACCTAAAAGTAAAATTTCGACAAGCCAAGGTAACTCCGAAAAAAGTTGGTTTGTTTGTAACCCTTTGGAAACGAAATGCAGAAAATAAAACCGAACCTTTCAATGTAAACGATCCGTTTGCTTTTTACATTATCGCTGCAAAACAAGAAAATCATTTCGGCATTTTCATTTTTCCGAAAGATATTTTAAGTGAGAAAAACATACTGACAAGCAGTAAAAAAGAAGGAAAAAGAGGTTTTAGAGTTTATCCAGATTGGACAGAAACTACAAACAATCAAGCAGCAAAAACCAAAGCATGGCAGACTAATTATTTTATCAATTGTAGCGAAAACGACCATGTATTAATTGAAAGAGCAACTATTTTGTTGAATAAATCATAAAAAACACTAACTTTGTACAACAAAAAATAAGCAGTAAAATGTAAAAAACAATTTCTTTCAGACTTTTCAAAAGCGGTAAACCACAAAATGGTGTGCTGTATTGTTACATCTTTAACGAAAGAAATCATGCTTATTATTCAAAACTTATCCTATACACATCCAAACAAAGATTTACTTTTCGGCAATATAAATCTTACAGTAAATTCAGGCGAAAAAATCACACTAATCGGCAACAACGGTTCCGGAAAATCAACTTTGCTAAAAATCATGGCAGGTTTGCTGCAACCCTTAAACGGCTCTGTTAATATCAATTCAAAACCTTATTATATTCCACAGATTTTTGGTCAATATAATGATTTTACTATTGCAGAAGCTTTAGGAATCGATAAAAAATTGACTGCATTACATGAAATTTTAAAGGGAAATATTTCAGAAGAAAACTACGAAACACTCAACGATGATTGGACTATTGAAGACCGTTGCAACGAAGTATTGAAGCACTGGCAGCTAAATGATCTGGATTTATCGCAAAAAATGGAAACGTTGAGCGGTGGGCAAAAAACAAAGGTGTTTTTAGCTGGAATTTCGATTCATAAACCCGAATTGATCTTATTGGATGAACCCAGCAATCATTTAGATTTTGAAAGTCGGGAACTTTTGTATGATTTTATCAGATCGACCAAAAGCACCCTGATTGTCGTAAGTCACGACAGAAAACTATTGAATATTCTGAACAAAGTTTGTGAATTAACCAAAAACGGAGTTACTGTTTACGGAGGAAATTTCGATTTTTATAGCGAACAGAAACAGATCGAACAAAATGCGCTTGCCCAAGATATTCACAGCAAAGAAAAAGCACTGAAGAAAGCTCGTGAAAAAGAACGCGAAACCATTGAACGACAGCAAAAATTAGACAGCAGAGGAAAAGGCAAGCAGGAAAAATCGGGTGTTGCCAAAATAATGATGAATACGTTGCGGAATAATGCAGAAAACAGTACGGCGAAACTAAAAAGCGTTCACACAGAAAAAATAGGAAACATTAGAGAGGAACTACAGGATTTGCGATCTTCAGTTATAGCAACCGAACAAATGAAATTCGGTTTTAACAGTTCTTTACTTCACAAAGGAAAAGTGCTTTTTACCGCAGAAAACATAAATTTCAAATACGCAAACAGTGATTTTATTTGGAAGAATAATTTAAATCTGCAGATTTTAAGTGGATCGCGTATTGCTGTTAAAGGTTCTAACGGATCCGGAAAAACTACTTTTATAAAAATCCTTTTAGGAAATCTGGAACCACAACACGGAACTGTTTTTCGTAAAGAAAGTAAATCGGTTTACATTGATCAAGATTATTCTTTAATAAGGAATCATTTAAAAGTGTATGAACAAGCGCAACAGTTTAATACGTTCAATTTGGAGGAACATGAAGTAAAAATCAGACTGAATCGTTTTCTTTTTCCTCAAAACACATGGGACAAACCTTGCAGCGCATTAAGCGGAGGCGAACGTATGCGGTTAATGTTATGCTGTTTGAGTATTGGAAGTGAATCGCCGGATATCATTATTTTAGACGAACCAACCAACAATCTGGATATTCAAAACATAGAAATACTTACAAACGCAATCAACGATTATCAAGGCACTTTACTAGTAATTTCGCACGATGAAACTTTTTTAGATCAAATCAATATTAATCAAACAATAAACTTGTAAAATGTTATTCAACAAAAAATCCTCTTTAAAAATATAAAGAGGATTCTTTTTATAATTGAAATTCTTATTAAAAGAAGCGACTGTGCCAGCTTTCGCCTGCAGGAACTTCCCAAAATTCTTCGAACTCTTCAATAGTATTTACCAGATTGTTAAACACAACAGTATTTGCGTTTACGGCTTTTTCTTTTGCCATTTTCTTGAAATCGATTAACGATTTATGTGCAATAAACTCCCCTGTTTTATAGGTTACATTCATTTTATCTAATAAATCGATTCCGAATTTTTGTTCTAATTCTTGAATGATTCTCACAGAAGCATCAATAGAACAACCAGACGCTGCATGATATTCCTGATCTACCGCCAAAATAATAAAACGGCTGTATTTTAACTGATAAGATGCTTTTAAAGGTGTGCTATGCGCTGCCCAATTTTCAACAAAATTGGTTAACAATTCGTTTGCAGTTGCAACTTCTTCATCGGTCATTTTTCTGTTTGCCTGATAAATCCATATTTTAGCTGATTTCGGCATTTCTTCAAAAGGTACAAACATACTATAAGTCTTGTGCGTTAGCAATTAATTCGGCAATATCTAACACCTGAATTTCGTTTTCTTTATGGCTAAACTTTACTCCATCGGTTAACATTGTATTGCAATAAGGGCAGCCCGTTGCTATAATATTTGGGTTGGTTTCCATGGCGTCTTTGGTGCGCAACACATTAATATCCATATCGCCTTTTTCAGGTTCTTTAAACATTTGTGCACCACCGGCACCACAACACAAAGCGGTACTTTTATGGCGTTTCATTTCTACAATGGTGGCAGTTGTTTTTTGCAACACTTCGCGCGGGGCATTGTAAATTTTATTGGCGCGACCTAAATAACAAGGATCATGAAAAGTAATGCGTTTGCCTTTATAAGTATTTTCGCTAAATTTTAATTTTCCTTCGTTTATTAATTCATTTATAAACTGTGTGTGGTGTATTACTTCGTAATTGCCGCCTAAACCCGGATATTCGTTTTTT
>Ga0213829_1000338_pt1 | contig 48094 bp, 53 predicted proteins | sample MC6MC0896MG_FD_180665 | JGI IMG/M metagenome (GOLD analysis project Ga0213829, IMG submission 180665) | Enriched soil aggregate microbial communities from Iowa State University, Ames, United States - MC6-MC0896-MG | ecosystem: Environmental > Terrestrial > Soil > Unclassified | place: USA: Iowa... | reverse complement strand
ACAGTTTTCGCTTTCGCCGCAGCCGCCGACGACAATCCGGCTGCTATTGTTTTTTCAGTGCCGCCAACGCCGCGAACGGATTGGCCTTGCTGATTTCTTCTTCGGTCGGTGCCCAGTCCTTGTCCACTGCCTCGCCATCGGGAGACAACGGCACGACGGGCACGGCCAGGACGAGTTCGTCCTCGACCAGTTCCAGCGGTCGCAGCATGCCGTCTTCGGGCACCAGCCACGGCTCCCAGCCTTCCGGCAGCGAGGATTCTTCCTCTTCGCTGCGGATCAGACCGAGCCGCTGCACCATCGAAACCGGCAACAGGAAACGCTGCAGGCTGCGCTGACAGATCAGCGGCAGCGCGGTGTCGATGGACAGTTCAACATAGGATACCCGCAGGATGTCGTCGTGCGCGAATTCCAGTGCATAGGTGCACTGACCTTCGGTATCGGCAACAAGGCCTTGCAGGCGGGTCAATTTCGCTAGATCCACCTGGCCATCGAAGCGCCTGCGCGCTGCGACCATCCGCCAAGCATCCAGCATTTCGGGCACGTTTGCGGACATAAGCCGCTGAATGTTAAGGATCGCCCGGGCTGCTGTCAAATGCCTGCGCAGTCAGGTTGCCGATCCCCGCCCCGAGGGCCAGACTGCCGCCCTTCCGTGCCCGGTATTGTCGCATGACCCCACTGCTGCTTGCCTCCACCTCCCGCTACCGCCGTGAACTGCTGGAACGGCTTGGCCTGCCCCTGCAGACCGCCCGCCCCGAGGTGGATGAGACCCCCGCCCCCGGCGAGGCCCCACGGGCCGTGGCCGTGCGGTTGGCGCAGGCCAAGGCGGAGGCTGTGGCCCGCCTGCACCCGGGTCACTGGGTGATCGGCTCGGACCAGGTGGCGGAACTGAACGGCGCCGCGCTGGGCAAGCCCGGCACGGTCGAGGGTGCGCAGTCGCAGCTGGCGGCGATGTCCGGCCAGGTGGTCGACTTCCACACGGCGGTGAGCCTGGTGCGCGACGGCGAGGTCCTGGCCGCCTGCGACCGGACCCGGGTCCATTTCCGCACGCTGGATCATGCCGAAATCGTCCGCTACGTGGCCGCCGAGCAGCCGCTGGACTGCGCCGGCAGTTTCAAATGCGAGGGGCTGGGCATCACCTTGTTCGAGGCGATCGAGAACCGCGACCCGACCGCACTGATCGGCCTGCCGCTGATCGCGGTGAGCCAGCTGCTGCGCCAGGCCGGCTACACCCTGCCCTGAGCTCAGCGCAGCTGCAGCGCTTCCAGGCAGCCGGCATCCAGCGGCCCGGTGGCCCAGCCGACCCAGCGCCCGGCCAGCGGCATCGCCAGGCCCACCGGGCGTCCCGCGCACTGCAGGACCAGCCGCGGCGCCGGGCTCCGGGCAGCAAATTCCACGCGCCACGCGGGCCCGCCCAGCAGGTTGCGCACGGCGACCACCGAGACCGCACTGAGCGGCACCCCCGAGGCGGTGGCTGCCGTGGGTTTGCCCTGCAGATAGCGCGTTTCGGGCCAGGCGAACATCGCGCTCCCGTGCGCGCGCAGGCTTGGCAGTGCCGCCTGCACTTCGCCGGGTACGCTCTCGCCATGGGTCTGGTCCGGATCGACCACCCCCGCCGCGGCCGCGGTGGCCGTCATGTTGGCCACGCGCTGCATGCTGGCGCCGAGGTAGGCCATCCACGCAGTGCTCGGCACGGCCACCAGGGCCAGCAGGAGTGCCCCCCAGACCACCGGCCGGGGGCGGCGCAGACCCACGCGGACCGTCGCCCACAGCAGCAGGCCGCACCAGAACAGCCACGACCACGGCACATACCGCGGTGCGGCCAGCTGCGTGGGGTAATCGGCGAAATAGGTCCAGCGACTAAGCGCGACCAGCCCGCCCACAGCCAGCCCGAACCACGCCATCGCCAACGCCACCGACTCCCCGGCGCCGGCGCTGCGCCCGCGTTGCCAGCTGCAACGGGTCATTCCGAGCACTCCGCCCAGCCCAACCGCGCCCACCAGCAGATGCGGCCAGCGCGAGGTCATCACCGGGCCGAACAGCGACTGGTACCCGCTCGCCAGCGAATGGACCGCGTCGCGCACGGGCGCGAACGGCAGTTGCTGTGCCGCCGCCGGATCCAGCGCAGGCCAGGCCAGGTAGATGAAGGGCGAGGCCAGCCAGCGCAGCAGCACGTCCAGCTGCGCCAATGGCGCAAGCGCCATCTGCGAGGGCATGCCGGTGCGGCCCATGCCCAGGTGCAGGCCAACCGCCACCAACAGCCCCAGCATCAAGGGTACCCAGTGCGACAGCGGCGCACGGCGCACCACCAGCACCGCCGCCAGCCCGACGAACACCGCTACGCCGCTTCCGAACGAGAACGTCGCGGCGACACCGCACAGCGCCGCCAGCACCGCACCGCGGCGATCCCCACGCAGCAGCATGGCCACCCCGGCCATCAGCACCGCAGTGATCAGATACGCATGCACCGACTCGTTGCCATGGGTGAGCGCGCGCTGGCTGCCGAGCCAGAAGATCGACAGCGCCCCGATCAGGGTCGCGGCCGCGCGTACCGGTGGCGCCAGCGCATCGGCCTTGATGATCCGGGCCAGCAGCCACACCGTGGCCAGGGCCAGCAGCACGCCTGTGCCTATCTGCAGCCACTGGTTGCCATGCAGCCAGGACAGCTCGGCATGCCGCACCAGGTTCGGCAGAATCTCGCGGTGGCCGTTGTCCGAGACCAGCACGTTCGATGGCCACGGCATCTCCAGCAGCTTCTGGGTGAAGCGCCACGGATCGGCGTACAGCACGCGCGGCGCGAGCCACAGCATCGCCGCCACGCCCACCGCGACGACCGCAGCCACCGCCAGCCACAGCAGGCGCGTCAGCGCGGGCGGCACCGGCGCGGAGACCGGACGGGACACCGACACGGAAGCCGTTTCCGGCGAGGCATTGCGCATGAGGGTGTCATCCATGAAAAAACACGCGCACTCAGCGCGCGGGGACGGTGAAGGCCTGTTCCTGCCACTGCTCCACGCTGCCGTCCTTGCCGTACAGCGTCATGCCCAGCCAATGGCGACCGGGCGCGAGGTGAGCGGTGTTCAGCGTGGCATCGAAGGCCACGTTGGGATGCTGCGGATCGGTGGAGATCTTCCAGGCGCTGGTGATGTCGTAGGCGCGCCCGTAGACCGCATCGCCGACCGGCTTCCCATCGACAAACAGCTGGACGCGTTCGATGCCGGCACCGTCCTTGAAGGCCCAGCCGCGCACATCCAGCGTGTCGCCCACCTTGGCATCCGGCTGCGGCGCATCCACCCAGGCCATCGCCGGGGTGACGCAGGGCCCGTCCACCCGCCCGGCAGGCAGCTTGAACAGCAGGAAGCGCTGATAGCCATGATCGTTGCTGACCACGCGCGGCGGCGGCAGCGGGCCCACCTGGCCGCAGACCGCGTGATAGCGCTCCAGCAGATCGCGATAGCGCTGGTCGCTGGGGGACAGCACCAGCAGCATCGGCGTGTCGCGCTGACCATCGTGCAGCAACCCCCACAGCCCCAGCTGCGCACTGCGGCCGTGTTTGTCGTTCAACGGATGGCGCAGCACCTCGATCGAGGGATCACGCAACTGGAAGCCCAGTTCCGCGCCGACCTTGAAGTTGCCGGCCAGCACGCGCGTGCCCGGTGGCATGCCCTTCAATTCTTCGCGCACGGCGCCTGCCAAGGGCTCCCAGCCGGCGAAGTTGCGCGGGTAATACTTGTAGCCGGCCAGCTGCTCGCGCACGCTCGGCACGGACGCCATCAGGTAATAGCCGAAGGCCAGTGCCAACCCGGCACCGGCCAGCCACCAGCCGGTGCGGCGCAGCCAGCGCGGCCAGCCATTGAGCACGACCGGCACGGCGATGAGCAATGCGAGATAGCCCGGCAACGGCCAGTGGAAACTGATGCGCTCCACATCGGTGAAGAAGCCCAGGGCGAAGATGGACAGGGTCGATACCGCGCCGATCAGACCGAAATACCGCCACTGGGCGCGTGCGCCTCCACCGGAGCGGGTACCGGCCAGGGCCACCTTCCACATCGCGATGCACAGGATCGGGGTGACCAGCATCGGCTGGATCACCAGGAACCACAGCCCGCTCCACTCGAACGCCCACGGGTGGCGCTCGACCACCTGGAATTTCAGGCCGGCATCATGGTTGTCGGCATTCCACGACAGCAGCGGCAGCCACGCCACCACACCGACCGTCAGGGCCACCCAGACGCGCGGATCGCGCAGCATGCGCCGGCCCTGCGGCAGCACCAGCAGCGCGATGAAGCCGACCACGATCACCCCGATGAAGCGGTAATGGCTGAGTGCGCCGATCGCCAGGCCTGCGGCCAGCTTCACCGCCGCCGCCGCATCCACGTTGCGCAGCAGGCGTGCACCGGCGTCCAGGCACAGCACTGCGGCCAGCGCCATCGGCACATCCGGCACGGCCAGCATGCCCAGCGTGGCTGACAGCGGCATCAGCAGGGTCAGGCTGCCGGCCTGCCAACCGGCCACCGCGCCGAACCAGCGCGTGGCGATCCGCGAGACCAGCCATGGCAGCCACGCACCGATCGCCAGGAACGGCAGGCGCAGCGCGAGCACATGGTTGCCGCCCACTTCCACGCCCAGGCGCGCCAGCCATGCGGTCAGCCCGGGCAGGTCCGAATAGGCCGCCGCCAGGTGCTGGCCTTCCTGCCAGTAAAAAGCTTCGTCCACGAACAAGGGCAGACGTGCGGCCACCACCAGCTTGACGGCGGTGACCAGCGTCCACAACAACAGGAATATGGTGCGTGCGCGTTGTTCGCCCTGCATTGCTCTATAGAATCAGTGGAATCATCGATACGAGACGGACATGGATCATTCGCCCCCCGTGCCAGCCATGCTAACCGATGTACTGCGACAGTCTCTCCGCGCCGCCCAGGATCAGGTCAACGGGCTGGTGCTGGGCAAGGCCCAGGAGGTACGACTGGCCTTCGTGGCGCTGCTCTCCGGCGGCCATCTGCTGATCGAGGATCTGCCCGGCCTGGGCAAGACCACCCTTGCCCACGCCATGGCATCCAGCCTCGGGCTGGGCTTCCAGCGGGTGCAGTTCACTTCCGACCTGCTGCCTGCCGATGTACTTGGCGTCTCCGTTTACGACGCCGGCAGCCGTCAGTTCCAGTTCCACCCCGGCCCGGTCTTCACCCATGTGCTGCTTGCCGATGAGATCAATCGCGCCCCGCCGCGTACCCAGAGTGCGCTGCTGGAGGCGATGGCCGAGCAGCAGATGACCCTGGATGGCGTGACCCACCCGCTGCCGGACCCGTTCTTCGTCATCGCCACCCAGAACCCGGTCGACCTGTCCGGTACCTTCCCGTTGCCGGACTCGCAGCTGGACCGCTTCCTGCTGCGGTTGGCGCTGGGCTACCCCAATCCCGAATCCGAGCGCGAGCTGCTGCGCGGCACCGATCGCCGCCACCTGATCGCACAGGCCACCGCGCGGCTGAGCGAGGTGGAGGTGCGGACGCTGCGCGAGGCGGTCGGCCAGGTGCACGCCAGTGAAGCTTTGATCACCTACGTGCAGGCGCTGCTGGCCCGCAGCCGCCAGCACGCTGGGGTGCGCGTCGGCCTGTCACCGCGCGCGGGCCTGGCATTGCTGCGCGCCGCCAAGGCGCATGCCCTGCTGCTGGGCCGCGCACATGTCGTGCCTGAAGACGTGCAGACGCTGTTCGTTGCAGTGGCCGGGCATCGGCTGGTGCCGGAGGCAGAAGCCGGCAATGGGCCGGCATTGGCCCGCGCCATCCTCCAGACCGTGCAGGTCGACTGAGATGCGCCGCGGCTGGGGAGCCCGCTGGCAGCACCTGCAGCATCTGGCGCGACCGCGCCGACCGGAGCACCTGCCCAGCCGGTTCGACCGGCGCCGCATCTATGTGCTGCCGACGCGCTTCGGCCTGTTCGTCGCCGCGCTGCTCTCGGCGATGCTGCTCGGTGCATTGAACTACAACAACAACCCTGCCCTGTTGTTGGCGCTGCTGCTGGCCACGGTCAGCATCGCCAGTGCGATCAGCGCGCACCTGCAGTTGTCCGCGTTGCAGGTGGATGCGGTATCCGCCGAACCGGTCACCGCAGGCGCGCCGCTGCGGCTGCGCATCAGCCTGTCGCGCACCGATACCCGCGCGCGTCGCGGCCTGCACGTGGAGCACGACGGCGTGGCAGCGTTCGGGCACCTGGTGGACAGCGACCAGATCGAAGTGGATCTCGACCTGCCCACGCATCAGCGCGGTTGGTTCGATCTCTCCCGGATCCGCATCGCCACCACACAGCCACTGGGCCTGGTACGCGCCTGGTCGTGGGTGTGGCCGGAGACACCCTTGCTGGTCTATGCCGCACCGGAAGCGCACGCCCCTGCATTGCCCGAGAGCGGCGGCGATCCGCTGCATACCCGTGTGCATGCCAGCGGCGACGAGCTGCATCAGCTGCGTCCGTATCGCCCCGGCGACCCGACGCGCAGCATCGCGTGGAAGCACTCTGCGCGGCGCGACACCCTGCTGGTGCGCGAGTACGAAAAGCCGATCGGCGTGGAGGTCGTGCTGGACTGGTGGCGCCTGGCCCCGCTGGGCACCGAGGCGCGGATCGCGCGCTTGGCGCGCTGGGTCGACCTGGCCGAACGCGAAGGGCGCCGCTACACCCTCACGCTGCCCGGCCAGCCGGTGCTCGGCCCCGGCAATGGCAGTGCCCATCACCATCTGTGTCAGCGCGCGTTGGCGCTGTTGCCCCATGACTGACCGCGCCGTCGCCCCGCTCAGTCCCGGTGCGCGCTACTGGACTCTGGCCAGTGCGGCCCTGGGCCTGTTGCCGCTGCTGCTGCAGCTGCCCACCGTGCTGGCGGCCGTCATCGCCGGCGTTGCACTGCTGACCGCCCTGGCTTCGCGCCAGCGGCTGCTGCCGGGGGCACTGCGCCTGCTGCTGGTGCTCGCCATGCTGGGCGCCATCTACTGGCAGATGGGCCCGCGCCCGGGCCGCGATACCGGCTGCGCGCTGCTGGCGGCGATGCTCGCGTTGAAATCCAGCGAGCTGCGCAGCCTGCGCGATGCCCGCAGCCTGGTCGGCTTCGGGTTGTTCGGCCCGTTCGCGGCGTTCCTGCTCGACCAAGGACCGCTGACGATGACATTGGCGGTACTGGCCGGCCTGGTCGCATTGCTCGCGTTGCAGCGGCTGGCGCACCTGGAGGGCCAGGCACCGCCGGCGCAGCTCAAACGCCAGCTGCGCGGGATCGGCCGGCTGGTCATGCTCGGCCTGCCATTGGCGCTGGCCGGTTTCTGGCTGTTCCCGCGGTTGAGTGAACCCCTGTGGGGCATCCCCGATCGCGCGGTCGGCAAGCCCGGCCTGTCCGACACGATGGAGCCCGGGCAGTGGCTGGATCTGATGGCCGATGACACACCGGCGCTGCGCGTGCAGTTTTTTGGCGCGGTTCCGGAACCGCAGCAGCGCTACTGGCGCGGCCCGGTGCTCAGCCTGTTCGACGGCAAACGCTGGGAACAGGACAGGCATCTGATCGAGCGCGCGCCCGCCGCGGTGACCCACGCCAGCACACAGTGGGAGTACCAGATCGACTATGAGCCGACCGACCGCCGCCAGCTGGTCGCGCTGGATCTGCCGTTGCAGGCCCCTGCCGGCAGCGATCTGGATGCCAACCACAGCCTGCGCAGCCACGCAGCACTGAATGCCCTGACCCGCTGGCGGCTGCGTTCCGCCCCGGCCGTGGCCTACACCGACCCATTGACGCCTTACGAGCGTCGCCTTGCGCTGCAGCTGCCCGACGGCGTGAACCCGCGCACGGCGGTGCTGGCGCGGCAGTGGCGGCAGGAGGCTGGCAGCAACGATGCGGCGATCGTGCAGCGCGCACTCGAGTGGGTACGTGCGCGCTTCGTCTACACCCTGGACACGCCCGAGCCGGGCCGCGATGGCGTGGACGAGTTCCTGTTCGACCAGCAGGCCGGCTTCTGCCAGCACTTCAGCTCATCGTTCGTTGTGTTGATGCGCAACGCCGGCATCCCGGCGCGGGTCGTGACCGGCTTCGCCGGTGGCGTCCACAATCCCTATGGTGACTACTGGGTGCTGCGCCGGATGGATGCCCATGCCTGGGCCGAGGTCTGGCTGCCCGGGCGCGGCTGGGTGCGGGTCGACCCGACCGCGGCCGTCGCCCCCGAACGCATCTACGACACGATCGACGACCGGCTGGCGGCGGGCGACGCCGGTGCGATCCTCAACAGCCGTTGGCTGCAGTTCGGGCAGATGGGGGACTGGCTGCGCCGGGGCTGGAACGACCTGATCCTGTCCTTCGATGCCAACCGCCAGCAACGGCTTCTTGAACCGTTTGGTTTCGAGCGCTTGGATCCGACCCGACTGGTGGGAATTTTCACTGTCTTCGCGCTGGCCGCGCTAGGGTGGATGGCGTGGCTGCTGGCCCGGGGCGAACGCGAACGCGACCCGCTGCTGCGGGCGTGGCACCGGCTGGGACGCCGCTATGCACGCCATGGGCTGGAACGCGCCAGCGCCGAACCGGCCAGCGAGTGGGCCCGCCGGGTGGACCGGCAACGGCCCGATCCGGCGTTGTTGTCGCTCAGCGCGCGTTTCGTCCAGGCGCGCTACGCTGGCGCTGACGTCGACCTCACTTCATTATTGCGCGACCTGCGCAGGCATCGCCCGACCTCCGGAGCATCCCCATGAAGATTCAAATCCTGCTTCCCCTTGCTGCCTCTCTGGCATTGGCTGCCTGCGCCACCGCGCCCAAGCCGCTGCAGGGGCAGTTCAGTATGGTCAGCCCGCGTGACGCGGTTCCCACCCAGCAGGTGGGCACCCCGGTGCGTTGGGGTGGTCGCATCATCGAAACCAACCCGGGCCAGGGCCAGACCTGCTTCCAGATGATTTCGCGTCCGCTCAACGGCAGTGGCCGCCCGAGCACCACCTCGGCCGACGCCAGTGACGGTCGCTTCATCGCGTGCCGCGCCGGCTTCTACGATCCGGCGGTGTTCGAACCGGGCCGTGACGTGACCTTCATCGGCAAGATCGGCGGCTACGAGAACACCCGTATCGGCGAGTACGACTATCGCCTGCCGAAGCTGGACGCCGATGTGATCTACCTGTGGCCGGAACAGCGCCAGGTCGACGTGGTGCCCGCCTACCCGTACGGCCCGTGGGGCCCGGGCTGGGGTCCGGGCTGGGGCTACCGCGGCTGGGGCTGGTGGTAAGCCCGGAGGTGGCGCGTCCCCGTCGCTGATGCGGACGCGCTGAAAAAAACGCCGCCTTCGGGCGGCGTTTTTTGTTGCCCCGGCCCGCTCAGCCGTTCGGCGTGCCGAAGTGACCCAGCTGCGCGCCGGCCAGCAGGTGCAGGTGGATATGGAACACGGTCTGCCCGGCGTGCTCGCGGCAGTTCATGACGATACGGTAGCCGTCCTGCGCGAACCCTTCGCGGCGGGCGTACTCGGCGGCGGCCACGGCCAGCTTGCCGATCAGGTGCGCCTGGTCCGGCCGCACGTCATCCAGGGTCGGGATCGCTTCGTGCTTGGGAATGAACAACACGTGCACCGGCGCCTGCGGCGCGATGTCCTTGAAGCCGAGCACCTCCTCGTCTTCGTAGACGATGGTGGCGGGAATTTCGCGGCGGATGATCTTGCCGAACAGGGTGTCGTGGCTCATGAGGGCACCTCGTGTAACAGGGCCTTGGAGAGTAGCGCGGATGCACGCCCGGTTTCGATCACCGGCGCGGGTTGCGCGGGATCATTCCTGCACTTCGGTACGCGTACCGAAGGCGTGCGACAGCGTGCCGCGATCCACGTATTCCAGCTCGCCGCCCAGCGGCAGGCCCTGCGCCAACCGGCTCGGGCGGACCTTGTGGCTGCGCGCCATCTGGGCCAGGTAATGCGCGGTCGCTTCGCCTTCCACGGTGGCACTGGTGGCGATGATCAACTCGGTCACTTCGCCTTGCTTCAGGCGGGCCTCCAGCTGATCCAGGCCCAGCTCGCGCGGACCGATGCCGTCCAGCGGTGACAGCCGCCCCTGCAGCACGAAATAGACCCCGCGGTAGCCGGTAGCCGTTTCGATCGCCAGGCGATCGGCCGGTGATTCCACCGCACACAGCTGCTGGCGCTCGCGGCTGCCGTTGGCGCAGACCGCACAGACCTCGGTCTCGCTGAAATCCCGGCACTGCGCGCAATGCCCGATCCGCTCGATCGCCTTGGCCAGCACCTCGGCCAGCTTCTGGCCGCCCTCGCGCTCACGTTCGAGCACGTGGTAGGCCATGCGCTGGGCGGTCTTCTGGCCCACGCCCGGCAACACGCGGAAGGCCTCGATCAATTGTTCGAGCAGGGGCAGGCTCATGGCGGATCGCTCATCTCAGAAACAAGCGCGCGAAGCCCGGAGGCTTCGCGGCGCGGTCACCACCGTCGCCAGGCCTCGACCCGGCGCAGACGTGGCTCAGAACGGCAGCTTCATGCCCGGGGGCAGCTGCATGCCCGCGGTCGCCGAACCCATGCGGTTCTTCGACTCGGCATCGATCTTGTTGGAGGCATCGTTGAACGCTGCGGCCACCAGGTCTTCGGTCATTTCCGCATCGGACAGCACCGACGGATCGATGCGCACCTTGCGGCATTCCTTGGTGCCGGTCAGGGTCACGCTGACCATGCCGCCGCCGGCGCTGCCGGTGACTTCCAGCTTGGCGAGGTCTTCCTGGGCCTTCTGCAGGTTTTCCTGCATCTTCTGGGCCTGCTGCATCAGTTGGGCGATATTGCCGCGCATGGTTCTTTACTCTTCAAAAGGACGAATGGAATCGGCCACGACCCGGGCACCGTGTTGCTGGATCAGCAACTGCACCGACGGGTCGGCCATGAAAGCGGCTTCCGCCGCCGTTTGGCGTTCGCCACGCTGGCGGTCAGCGCGCTGATGCAGGGTCTCGGCACCGGCCGCGCCGGTATCGATCACCAGACGCGGAGCCTGCCCCAGGGGGCCAGTCAATGCCGCAATCAGCGCCGCCTGCGAGCGGTCCGAACTCAAGTACTCAAATCCGGGCGAAATCGCCAGTTTCAAGACACCGTGCTGGTAGCTGATGAACGCCGAGTGGGCCGCCAGCTGCTTGGACGGGCCATTGAGCTGGCTGCCGGCGACCAGTTCCAGCCAGGCATCGGCGGTCAGCTCAGCGCTCGCCCCTGACGGCGCGGCGTCGGCCACTGAGGGTGCGATGGCGATACCCTCCGGGCGAGCCACCGGGGCGGGGGCTTCCCGCACAGGCGCGGGAGCAGCCGGTGCCACGGTCCGCTCGGGCGGCGCTTCCCATGGAGCGACCATGGCCGCATCCGGGGTCGCCATTTCAGCAGCCAGCGCTTCGTCGCGATCGGCCGCATCGTTCTCCTGATGCCACGGCGGCAGATCGTCGTCAGCAGCGGGGGCAGGCGCGTTCGGCCTGGCCGGCTTGACCGGTTTGACCGGCTCGGCGGCTGTCGGGGCGGGAGCAACCTGTTTCAGCGGCGGGGCTGCGGCCTCGGGGGGCGCGACGACCGGGGCGGCGACCGGCGCCTCAGGCGCCACCGGGGCTGCCTGAGCGACGGGCGCGCTGGCCTTGGCGGGCGCCACGGACGGAGCCGAAGCCGCTGCCGCAGCGGCCATGCCGGCGCCCTGGCCACTGGCCTGGCCGCCACTGTTCACTTCGGTACCGGTGCCCGGATCGCGGGGCACGGGCGGGACGGCCGATGCCGGGCGGAACGCCAGCATGCGCAGCACCGCCATCTCGAAACCCGCACGCGGGCTTGGGGCCAGGTGCAGGTCACGGCGACCGCCCAGGGCCATCTGGTACCAGAGCTGCACCACTTCCGGACGCAGGCGCTGGGCGAAGGCCTCGGCATCGATCCCCTCGCCCGCCGTCGCGGCGCCCGGCACCAGCTGCTGCACCTGGATCCGGTGCAGGGCTTCGGCCAGGGCGTCGAGCACCCCACTCCAGTCCGGCGAGAACTCGGCCAGCAGGGCCACGGTCTGCAGCAGGCGCGGACCATCACCATCGGCCAGCGCATCCAGCATCGCCGCCACCTGGGTGCGGTCCACCGTGCCCAGCATCGCGCGCACCACATCCTCGCGCAGCGCACCGCCGGCATAGGCGATCGCCTGATCCAGCAACGACAGGCCATCACGCAGGCTGCCATCGGCGGCCTTGGCCAGCTGCACGATCGCAGTCGGATCGGACTCGATCTCCTCGGCGGCCAGGATCTTGGTCATCTGGCCCTGGATCTGTTCCTCGTCCAACCGCTTCAGGTTGAACTGCAGGCAGCGCGAAAGGACCGTCACCGGCAGCTTCTGCGGATCAGTGGTGGCCAGCAGGAACTTCACGTGCTCCGGCGGCTCTTCCAGCGTCTTGAGCAGCGCATTGAACGCCGCCTTGGACAGCATGTGCACTTCGTCGATCAGGTAGACCTTGTACTTGCCCCGGGAGGGCATGTACTGGGCGTTCTCGATCACCTCGCGGACATCATCCACACCGGTATTGGACGCGGCATCGATCTCGAGCAGATCGATGTAACGGCCGGAGTCGATATCCAGGCATGCCGGGCACTGGCCGCATGGATCGGCGCTGGTGCCCTGCTCGCAGTTCAGCGACTTGGCGAAAATACGGGCAATGGTGGTCTTGCCGACCCCGCGGGTGCCGGTAAACAGAAACGCATGGTGCACCCGGCCGCTGTCCAGCGCATTGCTGAGCGCACGGACCACGTGTTCCTGGCCCACCAGCTCGGCAAAACGCTTCGGACGCCACTTGCGGGCAAGGACGAGATAGGACATCAGGCCACCGTCTTCATCGGGACGACCATTGTGCCACGCCTGTCCAGCCCCCCTGCCCCCGTAACGAACCGCTTGTGCGATTCCGATTCCCCCGCTAGAATCTGCGCCCCTGCAGCGGGTTGTGTGCAGCAGGTCCGGAGAGGTGTCCGAGTGGTTGAAGGAGCACGCCTGGAAAGTGTGTAAGCGTCTAAACCGCGCTTCGGGGGTTCGAATCCCCCTCTCTCCGCCAGACTCTGCAAACCCCTGAGAAATCAGGGGTTTTGCTTTTCTGGGCCTACCAAGGGGCAGGACACAAATCGGGACACATCCCGATGAGAGTTCCCCATCACTTGATCAAGACGCCAGCGGGCTTTTCGTTCCGCCAGCGCGTGCCCGTCGACCTCCAGCCCCTTCTGGGCTGCCGAATTCTCAAGCGGAGCCTTCGAACGCGCGAAATGCGCAGCGCCCAAGCTTGCGCCCTGGTCCTAGCCGCCCGCTATGCTGAGGTCTTCAGCGCCATCAGGAAGAACGGCATGGGCGAGAAGACGGCAGAGCAATGGCTCCAGGAGCTTCGGGGTCAACGGCTCCAGGACTACACTCTGGAACGAGACGCCAATGGCACTCTGCGTATCCAAGCGGAGCCCGGCGAAGACACCGAGGCACTCACTCGCGCCATCGAGAGCATCGGACGGGTCAATCCCGCGTTCTTTGGCGCGGCAGCCGCCCCAGTAGTTCCCTCCAGGCCCCAGCCCAGCAAAGTCCTTTCACTGATGGAAGCGCGTGATCTTTGGCTCAAAGCCATTGCGCCCGACACCATCCCCAAGACCTACAGCATCAAGAAGTCGGCCATTGATGGGTTCGTGCGTACCACCGGCCCTGACTATCCCTTGCCGAGCATCAACCGGATCGACCTGTCGAACTTCTATCAGTCGCTCGCCGATGCTGGCATCTCAACCCCGACCCGGGTGAACAAACAGTCCTACCTAGGCGGCTTCTTCGACTGGTTGATTGCCGCTGGCTACTACACAGACAGCAATCCGGCCCGAAGCCATGTCTCATACGGCAATAGCGCCAAGCGTAAGCGGCGCAAGCTGGGCTTCAAGGCCTTCGACCTGAAGCAGATCAGCTTCCTCTTTGTCCCATCGGCCTTTGCCACCTTGTCACCTGCCGCGCGCTGGGCAGCCTTGTTGGGCCTGTATACGGGCGCCCGTGCCTCTGAAGTTGGGCAGCTACTGGTGAGCGATGTGCAAACGGAGGGAGGGGTGGCCTACATCCATATTAATGACGACGGCGAGCACCAGCGCCTCAAGAGCGAGGCCAGCATCCGGACTGTCCCGATCCACGCCGACCTGATTGCCCTGGGCTTCGGCGACTATGTTGCCAGCCTGCCCACCTCAAGCCGTCTCTTCCCCCAAGCGAAGGCCAATGCCGTCAATGGCGCGGGGAACTGGATATCCAAGGCCTTTACCCGCCACCTCGCTGAGCACGGAAAGACTTGGCCCAAGGCCAAGCGCGGTTTCCATTCCCTGCGTAAGACGGTCATCCAGCAGATGCAAGGCTTCGGTGTCGCCTCAGAAATGCGCGCCCAGATCGTCGGTCACGAGCTTGATGATGAGCACCATCCCGTCTACAGCCGGGAATTCACCCCGGCCGAAAAGCTCAATGGGCTGGTCACCCCTGAATTCAAGACAGCAGGGCTCTCATCCTTGAGCTTCAATCTTGAGCTCGCTGCACTGAAGAAGTTGCTGGGATAGCGGATCTCCCCGCCAGGAAAATTACATGGAACGTCTAGGAGTATCTCTAACGGGCCAACATTGGCACTAACAAACGCCACAACTATTGCGATCAACGCAAATGGTGGTTTTATGCAAGCTCCCCCACGTTAGGAGCTTCATATGCCCTTAGAAAGAAAGCTAGCTATCGCTAGTCGAGTGCTATGCCCTTTGATTGCCCAAGACCGGACACGAGACACGCAAGAGCGGATCGAGGACATCATTCACGCATTGGAAATCGCCGACGAACTGATCAACCGATGCATGGCTCCAAAACCACCGGCCGACGACCACACTCTGAAACCTGCAGTGAGAGTCAGGGAGAGCCTAGTAGAGCGTGATCAAGTGCAGCTGAGCGACATGATCTCAGAGCGTCGTGGCGCGGTGTCCAAGCCCACTCGCGGACCTACCTATCACTGAGTTTTCGAAACGAGGTTAGCTAAAGCCCCGGCTCGCCGGGGCCTTCGCTTGTCTGTCAGTGCAACCGTGCTCCAGGATCTCTGACAGGATTCATTACGAGCAAGGGGTCCGCTGGAATAGGGGCTTCAGGAGCGTCAATGGGCGCATCCTCCACCGGATATCTCCGAAGCAACACTTCACTCCAGTTCTCCAGCTGCGACAACGACTCGCCTGTTCGACAGTTGTAGTCTTCCTGAGCCTTCGGGCCAGTGGCTTCGTGAGCGCGCTGATACTCCTCGCGCCCCAGATCAACAGCTCTGACACGGCGCGCCCGACGCCGCGACCAGTCTGAGCGATTCAGGAGCCCTGGACGCGGGTTCTGGCTTTCGAAGTTCTCCAAGGCAAATTCTGCTTGGGCCAATACGTGCTGAGCACGATCTTCAGCTTTCAGCCTACGCTTAAAGCGTAAAGCGTCCCGTTTCAACTTCTTCAGTCTTACCAGCAGTTCTTCCAAGTCGCCACGGAGCTTGGGCGCTGCGAGATGAGCGGATATCAAGGCGGCACTGTTGCGCAGCAACCTGCGCGTGAATTTGAGCCTATCTCGCAGCGCCTCAATCCACGCCTCGGCCCATATTTCTAACACAGCCTTCAACGCCTGCTTGGATGCGGTGGCCTTCGGCTGCCGCGCCCCTTCATCTGCGGCGATCCCAACCGACGAGTCTTCACCCATCGCCACACCCAGAGGGCTAACGACATGAAGAGGCGTCGGGGTCTGGATGGCGGGAGTAGGTTCAATTACGCGCGGGCCAACCAGCATGGGTTGATCGGATGCCGGTTCCATCAATCTGCCCTGCTCAGCTAGGTCAACGACGGCGCGATCCCAAGCGGCGCTATTGGCCTGGTCGATCCCATCATTGCCTTGCTTCAAATCGGTATCCATGCCTCGGCGGTGTAAGGCAGTGGCATCTTTGCCCATATGAATCCCAGGAGTGCGAGAAAGCTCCACAGCTGTGAGCTCATCCCCTTGCTCTGCGGCCTCAGCTGCCTGCTCTTTCAAGCTGCGGTGATCGACACGGGCCGAGACGCCTGCAGCAGCGAGATGGGCATTGATGGCCTCCCCTACCATCTGGCGAATCCATTCCACTTCGCCTCGACCCGAGGGGCCACCATCCAGCTCCCTGGTCTTGTCCTTCAGGCCCTCTGCGTCAACCCGCCTTGTAGTCGCCAAAATATGAACGTGATAGTTAAGCCCGTCAGCGGTCTGCGGCTCATGGATGCTGGATTGGACAGCGAACCTGTAACGCTGGACCAAGCAGCGCGAAATCTCAGCCGCCAGATCGGAACGCTGCTCGTTGCTCAGTTCGTGTGGCAGTGCCACCTCGAACTCGCGGGCAACGGTAGCGTCTTTTCGGCGCTCTGAGGCCTCTGCTGCGGGCCAGAGCTGCCGAGGATCGAAAGCCCAATCAGGCGCCTCATCCGGCGCCAGGCAGCGGGTTTCGACTACGCCCCCACGCTTTCGGTAGTCGTGCCGTAGACCGGTGCGGTCATCGATAATGAGCAGCCCCGCCCTGTAGGCAGCGGCGGCGGTGGATGCGTGTCCTTGGGCACGGCTGAAGGTCTTTACTCTGGTGTGATAAATGGCCATTGATGCTCCCTACTCTTGGCCCCCGCCCTTGCCTTTATGCCTACGATTTAGGCTTTGGCAAGCGCTATCTTACGGGGTCAAGGGGCACGGCCTCTTGCGCACGCATTGCCCGAAGGGCAATGCCTAAGTGCGCTCTTGCTCACCGTTCTTTTCAAGCCGTGCCGAATGAAACAGCTGCCAAGCAGAAAAATAGACTTTATGCAAAGTCCAAAACCACCGGCGGAAGATCGGCCATATGATCCGAGAGCAGGCGTGGAAAGCGATCAACGGCTGCCACCCAGTGTTTTAAATCCGGATCTAACCAATCGAGGATACGCATACAGGATTCGTAATGCACCGACAACTCGGGATTAGCTAGCCACAGAATTGGTTCATAGTGGAAAACACGATTTCTCAAAAAGCGAATATTGTTCAGTTCGGCGGATATAGTTCCGCGCCGACGGATACTTTTAGGACAATGCGCGAAAATCAAATGCAATCTACCATCACCCCAGATATCCTGATGCAATGGAGAATTGAATAGCGCCGTCCAAAACCCGAAAGTAAGTTCACAGACGATCTTGTCTGGAGTCCTTGCCTCATTCCTTCTAGCCAGCCCGGCTATCGCCCCATTTATCTTCTCTTGGGACTTGTAAAATAGTCCTTGAACTGCTCGATTTCCGACCTTATGTCTCTTGGCAACCCACCAATCAGCCCTGCCGAACCGCTGCGACAGTTGAGAATGAACCGCGTTCCGGAGCGAAATCTCCACTGCATTCAAAGCAGGAAACAGCGCTTCAGAAAGCTCGACATTCGTTCGGTAGCTGCGGAGTGCTTGTACCTGGTCTTGGCCTGCTTCGTGAAGATATCGTGAAATTCGTGGTGTGGAGAGATGCTTCTGTAGCTTGTTCCAGTCCATGGACGTATAGGGGGTTGCGAGACGTGGACGACATGATATACTGATCCGGCAGCCCTAAGATGTCCCCTCCCAGATGGTGGCGCGCAATGCATGCTACGTACTGGTGATGACACTAGGTAAGCTTTGGCCCTGAGTGATCGGGGCCGCCTAATTTCGATAGGCCCGCTCTTTAGCGGGCCTATTTTTTTGCCTTTGAGGCGCAGGATAGCAGCTTTGCAGTTGGCGAAGCGGGGCCTGTTGCTCTCCTAGCGGCAGCGAACAGACTGCACCACCGCCCTAGCCACATGCGACCATCGCACCTTGCACTGAGACAAAGCCGGGCGCCTGTTCAAAACCAAGCTTGCTAGGCACGAACACGGCAATCACCTCACCCGCCCCACTGGGGATGGCCAGAAACCCACTACTTAAGACTAAGCCGCGCCGCCTGGCTGTGGCGTAGAGAAATGTGGTGCAATCGGCCGAGGGGCACCTAAAAGAGCCAAGATGACTGTCGGTATTTTGACGGCCGCATCTCTCGCCCCACGGTCTGAAATATAAATGGGGGGAAGGAACCATGTCCAAGGACGCCGCACTGTTGGCAATCGAGCAAGGGCTTTGTCTTGAGCTTCGGTATGACGGATTCTCGCGATTGGTGGAAGTCCATGCGGTAGGCACGAGCAAGACCGGTCAACTCTGCATGCGTGTCTACCAAGTGAGCGGCGGCTCGGTAAGCGGCGAAAGAGCAGGCTGGAAGCTGATGCTCATCGACAAGAGCTTCTCGGCACATGTCTCAACAATCCGGTCAGACGCCCCCAGAACTGGCTACAAGAGAGGTGACCGGGACATGCTGACGATCTACAGCGAGCTCTAGCCTCGCCATCGCCCCTAGGGACGACAAGCCGAGACCACACACGGATAGGATGCCTTGCGCTATGCAATTGCTAAATGCACGTATCAAGAATTTTCGGTCTTTGCGCGACATCTCAATCAGCTTTGAGGCGCACACGGCACTGATCGGGGGCAATGGCGCTGGAAAGTCCAGCATCCTGAAAGCTCTTGAGAAGTTCTACTCGACCAGCAAAGCGCTGGATCCAGATGACTACTTTGGCCGTGACACTACTTTGCCAGTAGAGATCGAGTTGACCTTCGGGGATCTGAGCAGAGCCGAACAAGAGACTTTTGAGAGTAGAGTTCGAGAGGGCACGCTGACTGTCTCCAGGATCTTCGATGGAACGTCCTCGTCAGGTCGCTACTATGGCTCAACGCTCCAAAATCCGGACTTCTCTCCCATCCGCGCCATCAGTGGTGCGACTGAGAAGCGGGCCGCTTACAAGGCTCTCAAGGAAGAGAACGCCACTTATACCAGCCTTCCCAGCGCGACCAATGCCGCACAGATTGAAGGGCATCTCCTCCAATGGGAGCAAGAACATCCCGATGCCTTGACCCTGTCGAGGGACGATGGTCAGTTCTTCGGGTTCCAGAACGCAGGGCGAGGCGCGCTTCAGCGTCATACCAGCTTCGTATTTGTTCCGGCAGTTCGAGAAGCCTCGCTTGACGCCGCTGACGGCAAGGCGAGCGCCATTGGCAGGCTGCTAGAGATCGTTGTTCGCAGTGCAATCCTTCAGCGCCAGGATGTGCGAGCTTTCCAGGATGAGGTGACGACGCGCTATCGCGCTCTAGTTGAACCTGCAAACATGCCTGAACTTGGAGAGCTTGCAACCCGCTTAACTGGCGACCTTAAAAGCCTGTATCGGGACGCGGCGGTGGGTCTAAAGTGGCGCGAAGTCGCTGACATCACTGTGCCCTTGCCTGCCGCAGATGTCTCATTGAGTGATGAAGGCTTCGGCGGCCCCGTGGATCGCCAAGGTCACGGTCTTCAGCGCGCATTTGTCTTCACGCTTCTCCAGCACTTGGCCAAGACTAGCCATCAAACTCCTACTGCCGAAGGGAAATCGGACGAGGAAGTTCCATCGACAACGCCGCCAGCGGCCCCGAGCCTCATCTTGGCAATTGAGGAACCGGAGCTATACCAACATCCGACTAAGCAGCGTCACTTAGCAAGCGTTCTAAGGGGCCTGAGCACCGGGAGCCTACCAGGTGCGACCGGACCCACACAGATCATCTTTGGCTCTCACTCACCGATGTTCGTTGCAATGGAACGAGCTAATGAAGTGCGCCTTACGCGGCGAGTAAAGTCGACTGACAGCAAGTTTAAGCAAGCGCAGCTCACATCATTGAGCCTTGCCAATGTCGCTGCGCGTCTACAGAAGTCAAAAAACCAGCCAGCTGGGTCTTGGACAGCGGCAACCCTGATCCCGAGATTGCACATCCTTGGGACTGAGCTTTCAGAGGGCTTCTTTGCGAACGGCGTCGTCCTGGTTGAAGGAAGAAGCGACCGTTCTGCACTTCAAGCATGCGCGCGGCTGCTCGGCCTTGACTTCCATGCTGCGGGCATCGCAATTCTCCCCGTAGAGGGGAAGCTGAACCTTGATCGGCCCTATGCGGTATTTACCGAAGTAGGAATTCCGACCTTCATGCTGTGGGACTGCGATTTAGGAAAAAAGGAAGAGTTAGTTGCTAACCCTGCGCTACTGCATCTAGCGGACGCCGAGGCTGCCTACGATGACCCGCTGTCGACCAGAATAGCGAAGAACTATGCCTATTTTGAAGACACGCTTGAAACAGTGCTGATCTCAGAACTCGGTACCGAGCTCCACGACCAGTGCTTGGCGGAGGCGTGTGAGCCTTTTGGGATCACTCCCAGCAGAAAGACGCATAAGATTCCTGAAGTGATGCATCAACTGTTGGTCCGCGCGAAGGAGAAGGGGGCATCCTCCCCCACGCTGGAAAGCGTTGTGCAAGCGATTTGGTTGTACCTCGCCCCTGAGGACACTGAGGCTTGAGCCGGGCCTCAAATGACCTGACCGCCACCTCAGCCGATGGCACCCCAAGGGCGCAGGATTGACATGGTCAGCTAGGCAAGCTGGGTCTTTCTCCCAACGCTTCAAACAAGATAGGCGTGGGAGGGCGTTTTCCCTCCCCTCATCGATGAACGGCTCGAAAGCACCTAGGTGTTGGCGCTGCAATCAGAATATCGATTGGCGCTTGCTTCGAGCAAAGCGGCGGCGGAGCAGCCACGGCAGCCCCCAAAGCAGCAAGAGAGGCCAGAAGACGACTTGGTCGAAGAGCAACAGCCCGAAGACTGCCCCTTCAGCGGTAGTGCCATCCTCAAACACCACGCTGCAAAGCCACCACAGTGCCGCGACCGTGATGAGCCAACGCACCACGTTGAAAAACGTCCACATCTGAACCTCCTAGCCAGGGGTTGGCGGCGAGCTTGAATTCAGCGACGGTCTACGACGGTCCAAGTGCCATCGACCTTGTCGATGACAAAAGTGCCGACAAGCTGCTGTTGCTCAGTGCGAGTGCCCAGCTGATACCGCGCAGTTCCAGTGACACTGCAGGCATAGCCAGGACTGTCCCCTCGCACGCACTCACCCACCTTGAGACGTTCGAAGGTCATCGTCGTTCCTGTTGCTTCCTTGAAATACGCCGTCAGCGCTTTCTCAACATCGCCACTCCTAGGGCCACCGGAGCAAGCCGCCAGCAGCACAGTGACGCAAACCATCCAAAGCTTCTTCATGTGTGTTCCTTCAGTCGATGAGTAGGCAATGACTGCCTGGATTGGTTGCAGCGCCGGGCAGGACTTCGCTATCGATCACTGACCCGGCCTTATTGATGACGATCACGATCTGGCTAGGCCGCGCAGAGGAATCCTCCTCACGCTCGCCGAGGTAAGCCAGAGCGATGGCGTCCTTGAAGTCATAGACCTTGCCGAAGCCAATGACGCTATGCGCTTCGGGAGGCAGCAGAACCGGCTTTCCATCGAGCTTGATAGCGCGTTTGTAGTCCCGGCCTTCCACAGGGTCGATCCGACCAATGCTTGTTCGCACGGGACCGGTGGGGATCGCGGAGCCATGACCTGTGGCCCAGATGAACTCGAAGACGTTGGGCTTCCCTCCCCCACCAACCTTGAACTGGCCGCTCTGCAGTTGGCACGACAAGCTGGGCGCAGCCCCAGCAGAAGCAGCGAACGCCAGAAGACCGACCAATGCCCAGCACCTCATGTCCATACGACTAGCTCTCCGACGAATATTTGCGTTGAACGCAAATGACCGGCTAAGCTTAGATGGGCACACTTCCGGGAGTCAACGTCTTTGTTGTTCTCGGATGCCCGCCCCTCAACCTACGCCTACTGCTCTTGGTCAACGCCTTCGCGCCGCCCGTGTGGCCAAGGGGTGGACGCAGGCACAGCTTGGGGAATTGCTTTTGGGCGTGGACGATCCGAACACGGTGGCTCCCCGCATCAGCCGTTACGAACGAGGCATGCACAAGCCCGATCTGGCGACCATCGAGAGACTTGCGGAACTGCTGGATCTTCCAGCGGCTTACTTTCTTGCTGCTTCGGACACAATGGCTGAAGCCATCCTGGTGCTATCGCAGCTTGATGCTAGGAGGCAGAAGGAGGCGTTAGTGCTGCTGAAGCGACTCTCTGAGACCTAGAATTTCAGAATAATAAGGGAACGTCCTCAATGAAGTTTTCCGAATCGGATCAAGAGTCAGGTCAAATTGAGGATCAGCACGAATCAACTCCGCCACCGTTCCTTTACAAATATCGGTCTTTCAATCGTTTCTTGCTGCAGGAGCTGTGCGATAGCGCGACGTTCTTCTCTAGTCCTGTGAACTTCAATGACCCACTCGATTCGCGGCCGACCATAGTCAATGACTTGGATATCCCAAGAGCTGAGCGATTGCTTGAAGTTCTATTTAAGGAGCGCTGGCCCAAAAGAGACGCTGCGCAAGAGCTTCAGAACTGTCGATATATGGCAACCGAGCATGCCCACAATCCGCCAGAGCTAGACATTGCGTACCGTCGCGAGTTGACGCGGCGGATCGAATTACTAATCCTTGAATGGACCGCTAGCAAGGGGATCCTGAGCCTAGCTTCAAACTGGTCTTGCCCCCTTATGTGGAGTCACTACGCTGACCAACACATGGGCATATGTCTAGAGTATGCGACAGCAGATCATGTCGCACACAGCATCCGTCAAGTTAGCTATGACAAGCCGCGATCAATCAACATGAGTGATCTGGCGAAATGGAAGCTAGAAGCAGATCGCATCGCTAGAGAAAGGGTCATTGAGACCGCATTCCTTTCCAAAGCTCCTGCTTGGGCCTATGAAAAGGAATGGAGAGTCCTGGCAAGGGCAAGTTCGTCTAGAGGCGCCCCATTTGACCTTTCAGCCATATATTTTGGAGCACGGTGTCCATCAGCAGTTCAGACGGCCATTGTAAAAACTATGCACGACGTGTCTCCAAAGATCGACATGTTCGATGTCCGCTTCTCCACCGAGAGTTTCGAACTCAAGAAACAGGAAGTTTGCATTGATGAAATCCTTCAGGTTGGCATACGCCAATCCGCAGAACTCGTCTTTGGCAGACATCCAATTGAGAGCAAGTCGTCATCGGACACGTCCGGAAACAAATTCAATGACGACTTCTATTAAACCTTGCTCGCCAACGCCTAGTCGCTTACGAAATGGTGGGTTCTAACCTGATCAATCCTGATTCCAGCGCCGCCTCAGCAAAACAACGAAGTCTTCGACCACACGACGCGCATCCATTGACAGCACCTGCCTGACTTGGTGCGCGGGAGCCAGGAATACAGGCTCCTCATGCTCACCCTGTCGCCATGGAAACTGTCCCGAATTGGGGCTGGCGTCATGCTCGGCCCTGGTGCGCCAAGCACCACCACCATCCCCACTGAGCCTAACGGCTGGCACGATGTGAGTGATTCTCTCAGTTGGATCTATCCGCGACAGCAGCCATGCCGCATATCCAACAGCGCTGGCTAGTTTGCTAGCTACGTCTTCTTCCAACACCACGGGCAGCCCCATCCCACGCGTGGGAGGCGGCACCGGAAGGCTGATCAACAGATCACCGTTTGGCCAAAGGCGCACCGATGCCCCAGACCTGTGGCCGTCCTCTTGGTCCACAACGAGCGCCTCACCTTCCAACCGAGATCGGCTACCGGCCGCCCTATCAAAGATTGGGTGACTGCCAAAGAGTGCGCTCTGCTGCATCTCCGCAATCAGGGACGGGGCCTCCATCTCTGCAGGTCGAAGGATGGCTGAGACGGGACCGCTGGCTATTGCCAGCTGAAGCGTATTCGCCCCATACCCCCTCTCCAGCGCAGGAAGGAGCCTAGTCGCCCGAGCCTTCAACTCTTCAGGATTCAGTGGCGCTACGGCATGCGCCAGCTCGTGCCGATGAATGGCGCGGGTCACCTTGTCTTCCAAGTCCTCTGGGGACGTAAATTCCTGTCGGAAAAGCCCTCCCTCCCAACCTCCGACTTCATTGATCAAAGCAACCTGGCTGTCTTCCGGCTCCGCACCTCCCTGCAGGAAGACAAGGATTGGCTTCCGGTTTCGCGCTTCCAGAATTTCTTCGTGAGTGGCCGAGACCCCGCCCGCCTGGGGCACACCGTAGCGAGACCCCAAGATCAGGATCACAAGATCAGACTCTCGCACTCCGCCAAGGCAAGCGACCTGGGGTGAGCTAGGCCTAGCGCCGAAGTCCTCCGCCATGATGGGGGCGTGCCCCAGCCTCTCGACTGCACGCTTCACTGCGGCTCGCTCGGCTTCCATCCCGGAAATCAGCGAACTAATGAAAACCTTCATCTCGACACCCCAGATACAACGGTTGAGCGCCAGCGTTATGCCGGACCAAGAGCCAAGGCTCCATTAGACGATCAGGCGGTCTCCCAGGATGAGAAAGCAGGGGCGCTAAGCTGCCCCTGCTTGGATAAATCATCCAGGGAAAGCCGGGAACTTCTCGTTTGGATGGGAAGCCTTCCAAGTGGTGTAAGCAGAAGTCCCTTCCCAAGCAGCGAAAGCACGAGGGGTCCTACCCCGACCGGTCCAGGTCTCGCCGGTGTGGGGAAGCCAATACTTGGGCGCGATTTCCTTCTTCGCCGCAGCTCCCCTCTTGGGCGCATCAGCCCCGAGCATGCTGACGATCTCGGCGCGCTGCTTCGTAGAGAAGCTCTTACCGTATTGCGAAACGAGGTTGGCGACCTCCGCGAAGGCATCAGCGGCTTGTTCCTGGAGAAGCTGGACTTCCTGTTCCTCAAGCTTGCGCAGCTCTTCAGCAAGCTTGGCTTTAGCGGAGGCAATGGAATCGAGTGACGGCTTGGTCATTCTTAAAGAACCCGAGATAAGTGCGATGAGATGAAACAATGGCCTATGGCGATATTAGGAAACGCCAGTAGCACCATGCCCTATACGCTATCGCCTCCCGCAGCCGGGCACAAGCCAGTTGCCATCCCCTTTTCACAGCGCAGAAGCGAAGAGAGGCAACATCTCCGTTTGACAAGCTAGCGCCCGCCTTTAGCCTTTGCGGCGGAGCGTATGAAATGAAAACATTGAACGAGCTAAGCACAGCGGTACAAACAGGCGACATCTCACTGGTGCTTTCACTAATTGAGATGTCCAACATGCCATCAGAGTTCGCCTGGGAAGCAGTTTCCTATGCCATCTCATTGAATCGCGAACACGTTATAGACTCGCTCCTTCCCAAGCTAGTTCCCAGGACGACAGCCTACCCTTTGGTTTACGCTGCCAAAAGAGGCATGGCTTCGGTCGTTCAGAAGCTTATACCCCTATCCAATCCGACTCCAGCAGGCGAGCAATCCCTGGTGCTGGCCAATGCCGCGAAAAGTGGCAGCATTGAAACTGTGTTAGCTCTGTTACCGGTGACCGATCCACTGGCCGACGACTCAGAAGCGCTAGAGGAGGCAGCAAAGGCAGGGCATGCTGAGGTTGTCCGCCTTCTTATTCCCCTGAGCGATCCTAAGGCACGCCAAAGCAGCGCGCTTAGCGCAGCAGCGCGAAGCGGCCATGCGCGGATAGTCAAGTTGCTGCTACCGGTATCCTCATCCATCATCTGTGCGACTCAAGTCTTCCCAACCGTGGCGGCTCTCGGGCATATCCCCGTTCTAAAGGTCCTACTAAAAGCTCGGCTGCCAGATCCAGGCGACACCTACACTCTTGGCTTGGATCTAGCTGCCAGGAACGGGCATGCATCAGTAGTTGACCTGCTTATCCCTGAGATCGAACGCGCTGGACGGCCTAGAAGATGTGGTTTGAATGCGATATGTGAAGCCGCCAAAGCAGGACACATTGACGTGGTCAAGCGGCTGATCTCGTTCGTCTCGCGGGCTGATTGCACTGCTGCAATGGTTGGCGCATTTACCGAGGGCAAGGACGCCGTGCTTGCCGCGCTTCTGCCTCATGCTGACGCAATGGAGGCGGAGTCCCGCATCTACAGCATAAAAGGAAAAGCAGCCTTTAGGAGAGAGCTAGATCGGATAGCAGCTGAGGCTCAGTGCAGTGCGCTTGATATGACTACCCCCAAGGCACTCAGTAAAGAAATTAAAAGAAACCAGAGACTCTGATTCCCAATCCCAGAGAGGAAGGGGCAATTAGCAATTCCTCGAAGAGCATCCAAGCCTGGCGACAGGAATGATCTGGAAGATATTTTTGAGAGCACAATCACAAATTCGAAATGCCTATTATGTAAGAAAGCACGCTTAGGCGTAAGCACACTCAAAATCGTACAGTACAAAAATGACTGCAAGATAGAAGCGATCACCCAAGGAAAACCCTTTCGCCACAGCGCCTCGCAACGCAAACCCCACTAATTTCCTCTAAAAGTTTTCGCGCTAATTTCTACGTTTCGGCGAATGCCTAAGCAACGCGGCAACACTCTAGATCTCGTTTGACGAATCAAAGCCAGGCCTTAGCACTGCTCGCATCATCTACGGAGACAGTGCAATGCCAAAAACAGTAAAGAACTTCCTTCAAGACTTCCCTTTCAATCCAGACTCCGATGACACGCTGCACCTTAAGGGCATCAGGATCGGGCGCTTCCGGATTGATGAGCTAGTCATCACCGGACGCGAAGCGGCCATCCATGCGCAAGAGATCCTCAACGCGGCTATGGAGCGCTCCCGACGCTCTCGCATCAATGCCGCAGGCACGCGCTACCTTGAGCCACTCTCCGCAGGCCACCCTGCCCGGCTTCTGTCCGTAGAGATCAAGGACTACCTGGGGGACCGGGAACGCCGCTGCCTCGCACAAGAGACCATCGACTCCACGGCCCGAACCCTGCGGCTTCTCCAGATGACCTGCGGCGACATCCCCGTCTCGCGCATTGACCACCCGCACATCTACCGACTCTGGGACCTCATGCGCTGGTCACCCCCAGGCCTATTCTCTGACCCCGCCTATCGAGGGATCAGCTATGACGAAGCCATTGCCTGCGGCAAGGAGCTAGATGTTCCTCAGCTTGCCCCTGCAACGCTTGAACGTCATCGACGCTTCCTGGTCTCCTTCTTCAATCAGCTGGTCAAGACGAAAGCCATTGAAGCGTCTCCCATGGCCGCGTTTGCCGAGATCAAGAAGGATCTGGTCACAGACCCCAACAAGCCTGAGCGCCTCTTTGATGAGGACGATCTCAAGCGCATCTTCGACCCCAAGACGTTCATTCCCTGGGCGAGCAAGTATCCGCATCGCTGGTGGCTTCCCATGATCGGCCTGTATACGGGCGCCCGCATCAACGAAGTCGCTCAGCTAAAAGTCGCCGACATCGTCCGGGAGAGCGAAGTCTGGTGTATCCGCATACAGAAGACCGTGGATCCTGACTTGGCGCACCGGACCCGGCTCAGAAGTCGGCAAAGCCTGAAAGGCAAGGCATCTATCCGGACCATCCCCATCCCGAAGCCACTGCTAGACGCAGGCTTCCTGGACTTCATGGATGACATCAGAGAGTGCGGCCACCCTCGCCTCTTCCCACACCTATCCGCTGGTGTGAACCGTAAGACAGGTGAGACCAATGCTCGATATAGCCTGGCAGCGCTTAGCCAGTTCAGTCGCTACATGAAAGACCTTGGCTTCCCTAGAGGCGTTGGTTTCCATGCCTTCTGCCACACTATCGCCACCGAACTCCACCATCAGAACGTGGCAGACGAAGACATTGCTCTGATCACAGGCCACTCTGTCAGCAAGCGGGTGCCCGTGCTTCACGAGGCCTACTTCCACAAGAAGCCCGCCGTGATGCGCAGGAAGCAGATAGAGACCTTGGAGAAATACAGGCCTGCGGTGGTGCTCCCGGTTTATGCCAAGGGCCAGTTCAAGCGTTGCTTGAAGGACAAGAGGAGGTTCTATCCATAGGTCTACCAAATGCTATAGATTCGATCAGACAGTTCTCGGTTGCCGATGTTGAACTTGGACGACCGAGTTGGAGGTCAGCACTGGCAAGGATAGGGACGTTATGACGAAGTTGATCGAAGATCAGAGTGAGTTGGTCAAATGGGTGAACGATCAGGACGGTGACCTGGACCTCGCAGTGGCATTCTGGGGTCATGATGCAAGCGCTTTCCTCGGCCTCGGAAAAACGCGGAGACGAGTGCGCATTGTGCTGGAGATCAGCCAAGGCGCCACGAATATCAAGGAGGTGCGTAAGCTCCTGAAGATGCCGCAAGTTGAAGTGAAGTCCTATGAACGACTACATGCCAAGGCTTACATTAGTGCCGACGAGGTGATCATTGGCAGCGCCAATGCATCAGCCGGTGGATTGGGAATTGTCGGCTTCGAGAACAAACACTGGAAAGAGCTAGGGATTCAGACCCGATCAAGGGAGGTGATCCAGCGAGCGAAGAGCTGGTTCGAGGAGCTGTGGCTCGCAGCCGAGCAAATCAATTCCTCGGAATTGGATCGCATAGAGAAGCTACAAAAAGTCCGCGCCAAGCTCACCCCTCCGATGGATTGGAAGGCCAAGGACATCTTCGACTCTTTCAAGCATCATTTGGAGGAGTGGAAAGACCACAACATCTGGATCACGGTGATCACCTCAGAGCTTTCTGATGAGCAGGAAGCAATACTAGAAGAGCGGCAGAAGCTGCAACCTGAGGTTGAGGTCTATGCTTACGCGGAATGGCCATCTATCCCAAAGGACGCGATGATCATTAGCTTCACTTGGTATGCCGATGAAGACTTCAATGTAGATGATCCGCTGATCTATCGAACGCCGGGCGTCCCTCAAAAAGGGATGATGCAGTACGTCTTTCCCACAAACCTTCCGGGGTTCGAAATTGGTGAAGTTGCCAAATGGAAAGCCGCTACCCAGAAAGCCCGAGATGCGGATCCGTCCAGGTGGAAGAGGCGCAATGGACTAAGGATGCCGCTACGAGAGTTCATTGAGAAATACTCCTAGCAAGGCGCTATCCGAGAAAAAGGAATTCAAGATGGCTCAACCGCAGGAATCGACCGTCGCAGTAATGATTGACTGCGACAACGTTGCTCCCGAAATCGTGGACTTCGCGCTCCTCATGGCTGCGCAGGCCGGGCGCGTAACGCTTCGACGGGGCTACGGCAATCGCGCTACCTTGGGCAACTCTTGGCAAGAGGCCCTGGTTCGCCAGGCCTTCACTCCATGCCTTCAGTTCCAATACGCAGCGAAGAAGAACACCTCCGATATCGCCTTGGCCTTGGATGCACTGGAGGCGCTCTTCGATCAGCGGGCAGACATCTTCTGCCTAGTGACCAGCGACTCCGACTTCGCCTACCTCTGCAGGAAGCTCCGAGAGCGGGCCGCCACGGTTCTGATCGTCGGCGAAGCCAAGACTCCCGATGCTTTGCGCAATGCCTGTGACCAGTTCTTTGAGTGGTCCGTACAAGAAGCCTCATCGCCAGAGCTGCCAGATCTTCAAGAGCCGCCGCACCCTGCTGACCAAGGTAGCGAAGCCAAGGCCACCGGCAGCGCTCCGCTCCCAAAGCGCCGTCCTCGGTTCGTCATCGAGGCTGTCTCACTGCTTGCCGGTAGCACGCCAGAGGGTAAGGTAAGCCTCAACTCCTTAGGCTCTTATCTGAAGCGAGCAGATTCCGGCTTCTCGCCTGGCATCTATGGGCATTCCGGTCTTCTCAACATGGTGAAGACCTACGATCTCCTGTCACTCAAGCAGGAAGAGAATGGGCAGTGGTCGGTGAGTCTGGCGCCTAAGCCAGAGACGGCCTGACGCGAGCCACCATTGCGTTTGGCACATTGCCAGAAAAAAGCCCCGCATCTGCGGGGCCCTAGACTTCAGTAGCCGTAACCAGATCGACGCTGCTGCTTCCTCGGCTGGTTGTATGGACTAACGTATGGATAATCAATTAACACTAGCAAAGGAATATCACAATGAAGAGCCCCACAGCGTTCTTTCGGGCATCCTTAGGGCAGAAGGACCTAGTCATCAATTGATTGGATCACGGATCGTAGGCCACTCATGTCGCCCGGAAACAAAGGTGGAAGTCCATCTGGCACTCTCCTCCATGCCAAATCCACAAACTCTCTATCCTGCTCGAAAGTGTGCACAACCTTGAAGTCTGTCACCCCGATGGCGTGAGCTCTTCTCTTGTTGTGCAGGCTCATTGCCCGGAACTGGATTGTCCGCATGAGTAGAGAGTAGAGGGACCGCTTCGCCTCAGAGTTGATCTGAGACGCGATAGCCTGAAGCTGCGGCTGCTTCTCTATATTTGGAGTCAGTTCCAGCACCCCAATCAGCTGGGCCTTATTAGTCTTTGAGTTGAAGCTCGCTGAGCAACACTTACACAGTAGCTTCAAATCAGCCACCTTCATCCGCTGCAACAATGAAGAAACGGATGGCCGCTGAGACGGCGCGGGCTGAGGAAAGTTCAGCGGGAAGCGACCCAGTTCTGAGAAAACGGATAGCCACTCCTCATGCTCAAGCCATCGCCAAGAACGGCCTGCGAAGTAGTTCTCCCATACGTGCTCGTAGTATCCGTGAGCATTCAGGAAGCCACCTTCAACAGCCATGATGTAGTCCTTGATGGCGTCTACGTCTTCCGCAGGGATACCCGACACCTTCGCCATCGCTTGGTCGAACACGGCGTCGTAGCAATCGAACACGTCATCGCTTGGCGTGATTTCGAGCGCCTTGTAGCCAGCCTCTTGCGGCACCTGACCTTGAGGAACGGCAGGACGACTTGCCCCGACAAGCGACTTCAGAAAGCCAACGATCCCCATAGCTCCCCCCTAAGCCTTCAGCCTACTTGCGCCGCTCTTCTTGCGTTCTTTCCAGGTCTCCACAACAAACAAAGTGAGTGCGCGGAGTGGACAACTAGTCGAGCATGGCGCGGAGCGACCTTATACGTGCGCTTGTGTTGCCCGTGGGCACTACCCGCGTGAGTCCGAAAGGCGCCGATGCCATCAATGATAGAGCTGAGCCCTGCAAGAACTCGCTTTAGATCATCGTCTTCCAACTGCTCTGGCGACAGCTTCAGGTGCTTAGCAACCACTACCCAAAGCGGCTTAACGGTCTGGTTTGACGGCAGTTCCAGGCCCTCCGTAGCGATGTAATGCTTGCACAGCGCCTCAACAATCGCGCATGCCGCTGTCACAGCAGAAGCGGGGTCGCTCTCCACAGAGCGAAGTGCCCTCTCAAATTCCTCTTCAACTTCGGCCACAGAGAATTCTTTTAGCGCATCGGCGAACGCTCGGCTGGGCGCGGTCACGCTGTGCGCACCCAAAATCCTTCCGCCAAACGCGTAGCTCAGTTGGTAGCGAGCGAGGGCCTCGTTGATGCGCTTGCGAGCCGTGAGCTCGCGGTCGGGGTCCCAACGCGATACCTCGCCGTCCATGAGTGTCTCGATGAATTTCCCAAGGATAGTGAGCGACTTGGAAGGGTCATCCTTTCCCTCTCTTACAAACCACTCTGTCACTTTTCGAACGCAGCTGCCTTCCGGTGGATCGCCAGATGCCCCGGCCCCATACATCATGCTTTCAAGTGTCTGGTGATGCTGAGTGTGGTTGCCCACAACATCACCGATGACGGACGCCAGCGGGCGAGGAAAATCTATCAGCATTGCGAATCTCTGTCAGTGGACTGGCGGCAGGGTAAGCAACTTCGCTTGCCCGTAGAGCATGAAGGCACTGCCCAGCGCGTAGACAAGCCATCCATACGCAGGTCGAACAAATGCAGTTAGTATCAGTCCGAAGAGCATGGGAAGCGCCGTAATCCCCAGATAGTAGGCCCACGTGAAAGGCAATCGGTCCAGCGATGCCGGTAACTCTTGGAACCGCACCAGAAGTCCGAAAGCTAACCAAGAGATCAGCGGCCCGACGAACAGAAGCGCCAGTCCGTTCAACAGTCGGCAGCGTCGTGACACCTTGTTATGCGGCATGGCCACCTCCATGGTTGATCAGAAGGACGGTGCTGCTTTCTGCTTGCGCTCGTATTCCTCTTCGACAAAGGCGGTAGCCTTCGGCGTAAACGCCGAGATGTAGCCGAAATCAATCCTGGAAACCATGCCGGAGAACTTGACCTCAAGCGCCGGGGTCTTCCAGACCGCTTCATGAGATCGGAATGACGCACCCATGCGGTTTTCCATCGCCTCTTCTTTAAGAGACGTGGGCTTGCCGAACTTCGTTTGAAGCGCACGAAGAATGCTGTCCTGGTGCTCGTATCCGTTTGTGGTGGCTTGCACGCCCTCCACTACGCCATCAATAACGATTAGCGTGGAGTCCGTGCCAACACCGAGAGGCGTCTTGCCATCGCTGGTGACGAAGTCGATTTTGAAGCTGCTGTCCTTGTCCAGCGTCTCGCCCGGCTTGCCTTTAAGGATGCTGCGTTTCCAGCAGGGCCGAACCGGCTGATCGAAGACGAAGGTGTAGCGGGCGAGATAGCCCTCCCCGGTGAACTGGCACTCAGGCATGTCGAACTTTGCCCCAAGCTCAATACCCATGAAATCTGTCGCATGAGCGAATGCAGGAGCCATCAGCGCTGCGAACACGCTTACCATTACCTTCGTCTTCATTGTGAAATCCCCTGTTGAATTTTCCTGATACTTCTCTTGAACTAAGAGCCGTTTGGCATCCGTGTCACATCGGAACCCCCATCTCGTTCCCCTTTTCGATGAACACCTCGCCCGCCGCTTCAATCAGCGTCATGTCCAGGTTGTTAAAGGGGTAGAAGCCCGCATTCGTGTGAGCCTCTGACAACGCGGTTCCAAGGCAAGCCAGCAGCGCAAATCGATTGGGGTCTCCTTCACCGCTCAGGGAGAGCGCCCTGGACAGGACGATAGCGGTTACCGAAATTTTGTGGGGTCTCTGACCGAACTTGCCGTTGAATACATGCGGTCGCTCATCCCACGCCGCTTGAACAATAGCGCTCGCATAGCTCTCCGGATTTCCGGTGAAGTAGCCGATTCTCTGTTGTTGGTCCAACAAATTCTGGACACAAACGGCTGCTTCGCTCTTCTTGAAGTTGTCTTTAATACCGCTGAACAATCCCATTTAATCCCCTGTATGCTGCTTCCGTCCTGCCATCAATCTTCTTCAAGAAGCCCTTTGATGATGTCATTCACTTTGGAGGCATTGTCTTTCGCCACATTGAAGAGGCTATTGATCTTGTTATCAGCTTCTTCTGATTCGAAGATTACCCGCCCCCAATTATCAAGCATCAGAAAAATATTCATGCTTGTCCAGAACCACTCGTCCACATCTGTGAAATGCTTGAATCGGCGCTCATACACCGCAATTCGCTGCTTATCCTTATACTTACATGTGATGTAAGACGGGATCAGGTAATGAGTTCCCTCAGTAAGAACCTTGGGCGGCTCTGAGAAAGACCAATCCACCTTGCCCTCTGCGGTCTCCCAGATCATGTTGTCAATCAATCGTTCAACATCTTTTGAAAGATTCACGTCAGTTCACCCATTTATTTTCGTTTTTGATGTGTTCCAAAGTCTTGATGACTCCTTGGAGTTCATCCCAGATATGTCTCGCACGTGCTCTATCGATAGGAGCACCCGACCTTATCGATGTCAGTTTTCGCCTGAGACGCCAGACATCCATCTTCTGCCACCAACCGACCTTCCCAGATACACTTTCCAGAGATGAGTTGAGCTGGGATGCGATTGCCCCTACATCCTCCAAACTGTTTGCCTGGACCGCTGTGAGAAGCTTCTTGTCCAAGGCGGCTAGATCTTTAAGAAGCTCTGGGATACGTGCGATTTTGAGGAACCTTTGGCTCAGTGTCCGGGTGGTCCACCAAACCTTGATGCCTATTACGAAGCCCGCAATCCCTACCCAGTCGGCGATGGCTGACACATCCTTGCCCGTTGCCCATTCAGAGCCATAGCCATCCTGTCTCTGACAGCTCACAAGTAGTCCGACGCTAACTACCGCTGCTATCCATGCTTTCCACCGCACGAGCACCCCCTGTTCTAGCTCAATGGCGGGATTGTAAACGAGAAGTGAAGCCGAGGCGTTGTCAGAAAAATCTGACAGATGGGCCAGTCAAAAGTGCGAAGCATCTAAGGAACGCCCAAAGAAAAAGCCTCCCGGTCTGGGAGGCTTTGCTTGAAGCGATACATGGCGATTCCTCGAATTACATTTTACGACCCTTGGGCTTTTCGGCATTTCCCTGCGGAGTCGCAAGCCTAATCCTTTCGTGCTGCTCCCACTTGCGGGCCTCTTCCCATTCTTTGCTGCCAATTTCGAGCGTTGCTGACCGCGAATACTTTTTCATTTCTACTCCTCGGATTGGGTGAGCCTTTATTATATCTCAAACAAACCAAGAAAGCCTTATTCCCAGAAACTCCTGCAATCTCCATTCATGATCCGGAAGGAAAAATTGACGAGTGTCTAAATGTCATGGGTACCCCCGCCCCGCTTTTAGCGGTCGCCAAAAGTGGAACTACGCCGCCAGCATAAGTTTCTGCATTGGCGTCTTGACAGATGAACCCTCAGCGATATTTTTAGGAAAAAAGAAAGAGGACGATAATGAAAAATCTAGAAAAAGTCGCATCGACAAAAAAATACGAATACTCAATGTGGGCTTTGTTGGGCATTGCTATGCTCGTAGCGTGGAGCTGCACCGTTCACAATTGGACCCTAGAGCACTCCGCCAAACACTCCCCATGCGAAGTGACCAACAGCAAGTGCGAGCAACCCCCAAGCAACCAGAGCGCCGGTTGAGACAGCCTTACTCTCTGCCTTGACGGCGATTGTTGCGCAGACGACGTAAGCAGCAAGAAGTACGAATCCCCAGAACATAAGCTTCTCCCTTGATAGACAATCTTCCAGGTAGCGGCGCAAGCATACTCTAGTGAAATACCCATTGGTCTCGAGCTGTCCAATTTAGATTGAAATTGGGCAGCGCGTGAAGGTAGCGCTTGCTGACTACGACGGGACGACGTGGCAGGCCTTTGGTTCCGACAGACTGGCATCTGTCATTGCCGCTGCGCTAATCTATTGGGACACACCACAGGACACAAATCCGGTTTGTGGACGCCTCCGGAGCTAGGCGGGACGGTCAAGGTACTGTTTCCCCCTCTCTCCGCCAGACAAACGCAAAAGGCCGCCCCTCGGGGCGGCCTTTTGCGTTTCTCACGTTCGTCATTCATCCGGCTCCGGTAGCAGTGCGCGAAACCATGGAGAGGGGGATGAGAACCCCCGACCGGGGGTTCGACGGATTCGCCAGGAGCGAATCCGGACAGCCGAACGGCTGTCCCTGGAGCGCATCCGCGCGGAAGGGCTGGGTGCATGGATGCACCCAGCAATCCCAATGAAGCGGCAAGCCTGCATCCGAAGCCGACCACCCCAACGCGGAGCATGCCAAAGTCCCCCCATGCCCACCCTGCGCCCCTACACCCCAACAGACGCCCCCGCCTGCCTGGCACTGTTCGACACCAACGTGCCGCGTTACTTCGGCCCACACGAACGCCACGACTTCGCCAACTATCTACTTCACCCAGACCGCGCCCACGACTATCTGGTCATCGAACACAACGGCCACGTCGCCGCCTGCGGCGGCCTCGCCCTGGACAACGAACACACGGCGGCCTTCTGCTGGGGCATGGTCGATAACGCCCAACATCGCCAAGGCCTGGGCAAGCAGCTCTCCCACGCACGCCTCGCCCACGCAAAAGCGCTAGGCGCCCAGCGCGTCACGCTCAGCACCAGCCAGCACACGCAGGATTTCTACGCCGGACTCGGCTTCGCCGTCACCCACATCACCCCCGATGGGCACGGCCCCGGACTGGACGCAGTGGAGATGGTGCTCGAACTGGCGCCGCGTTGACCGGCGCCAGTGATTCGGTCGGGTCAGCAGTGCGTCAGCCACGCATGGCGTGGCTCTACGCCCGAGCGCGCAGCGTGCGTTTTGAACGCCTCAGCTGCTGCTCAACTTCATCAACACCAACCCGCTCACGATCAACACCGCCGCAGCAATCCGCATCGCGCTGACCTGCTCGCCGAGGAAGGTAATGCCGATCACGAACGCGCCGACCGCGCCGATGCCGGTCCAGATCGTGTACGCCGTGCCCAGCGGCAACGTGCGCATCGCCAGCGACAGCAGCCAGAAGCTGGCGATCATGGTGACGAGGGTGATGATCGAGGGGGTGAGCCTGCTGAACCCCTCGGACTGCTTCATCGAGAACGCCCAGAGGATTTCCAGCACACCGGCTGCCAACAGATAGATCCAGGCCATGCGGCCCTCCTTGATGGGGGCCAGGCCGTCCTGGTCAGTGGTTCCCGAAATGGGGGAGGCCGTTCCTCCTGTGCCACGCATTTTATCAACCCACTCGCCGGATGGCCGATTCCGGCGGCACCGGGCTACACGGGATTCAGCCTCCGCGTCTGGCACTGCAGGCCGTGCATGCGCTAGAATGCGCGACTGCACTGCCGGACCTGTTCCTGCGTTGCACCTTCCGCCTGCGGCCGGCTGATCCTCGATCGCCCTGCAGCCGGAACGTCTCTATGGTGGCCCCGTCGGCCCCTCGCGACGCTAGGTCGAAAATCCCGCCAGGGCCGGAAGGCAGCAACGGTATCGATCGACGCGGGCGCCGAGGTCAGCCGGCGGGGCCGCCACCTTTTTGGGCGCCCGGTTTTTCCCCAACCACGCTGCCGCTCAAGGCACCGCAGGCGTGCCCTGATGGAACACCACCCGCCATGCCGCACCGTGCAGCCGCCACATCGAACTGCGCAACACCTCGCGCTGGCGCTCGCCGCCGACCACATACCAGCTGCGATAGCGCACCTGTGCCAAGGTGGGCGCCAACAACACGACCTGGTAGTCGGTGGACACGATCTCGACCTGTGCGCGCTCGCGCGGAATCTCCGCCAGCGCAGCAGCCCGATCGAAACACGCACCCGAGCTGCCGATCTCACTGAAGTCGTCATCCAACAATGCCGCCAGCTGCGCGACATCGCCACGGACCGCAGGTTCGTGCAACGCGCGTTCGAGCGCCTGCAGATGAGCGGCCAGCGCCTCGTCCATGCTCAGGGAGGATCCTGCGCCAGCACGTGCATGGCGGTGGGAGACGCCAGCGCCACACGTTCGCCGGGCACGGCCACGCGGTGACCACGCTGGCGCAGCGCCTCGCCGTCAGCCTCGCTGGCGTAGTGGTAGAGCGTCATCCGCGCCTGCAACTCGGCCGTGTATTCACGCTCCAGGTCATCCACACCGGTGTGCGACGGGTTGCCATGCAGGCCGCAATCGTGGGCGATCAGTTCGTTGTCGTCGGCGTAGCGCGCCAGCATTTCCGGAATCGGCCGGGTATCGCCACTCCAGGTGACCGCACCTTTCAGACGCAGGCCATAGGCGGTTTCCGGCCAGTGATGCCGGACCGGAAACACTTCCAGGCGCACGCCGTCATGCCAGAACGCATCGCCGACCACGATCAGCTGGAACGCATCCCAGAAATTCGCACCGCCCTCGGCCAGCACGTTCGGGTAATCGGCCACGCGCTTGTGCAGCAGCGGCACGACCGTCGCCGGCACGTACACGCGAATACGCCCACGACGCTGCGGCGAGAAATACGCATCGACGAACAGGCGTTCGAAACCGGCGACGTGGTCCAGGTGCACATGGGTGACGAACAATGCCTGCGGCACATGGCCGTAGTGAACCTGGAACGCAGTGAGCCCTTCCCCGCCGCAATCGATGGTCAGCCACGGGCGTCCATCGCGTTCGATCACCGCCATCGGCGAACCGAGCTGCACGGCCGACGCATTGCCGACCCCCATGAAACGCAGTGCCCAGTCCATCAGTAACCCCGGTTCCAGGCCAGATCGTAGGCGCGGCGCAGCCGTGCGTAGTCCTTCTCGACGTCATCCTGGCTGCGCTCACCGCGCAGTTTGATCAGCGAGCGCAGCAGCCGCTTGAGATTGCGCTCGCGCCAGCGGGTGGCAGGGATGCGCAGCACGCCGCGATCGAAATCGATCAGCCAGCCGTGGCCGTTGGCGTCGAACAGAATGTTGTGGGCGTTGAGATCGGCGTGGTCCAGCCCGACGCGATGGAACCGCGCGATCAGCCGGCCGGTCTCTTCCCAGGGCGCGCCGCGCCCGGCGACCAGCGCGCGGTCGGCCAGCGAACGCACGCCCTCCAGGCGCTCCATCAGGATCGCCGCCTTGTAGCGCAGGCCTTCGCGCATGTAGAACGCGGCGATCGGTCGCGGCACCGGCAGCTTCTGCGCGCGCAGGGCACGCATCAGCCGGAACTCGGCGAAACTGCGGGTGCGGTTGGCCCCGCGCCAGATGTAGTGGTCCCGGCTGAGCTTGGCCGCCAGGCCGCCACGCAGGTACTGGCGCAGCACGGCATGACCGAAGGGGGCATCGACGAACCAGGCGCCACCACGGCCGCCATCGCCGACCGGCCGTGCCCGCTCGCCCCAGTGGGCCGGTGCGAACAGGCTCATCTCGGCTTGCCGCAAGGCTTCGCGGTCGAACAGAATGGCACCGATACCGCGTCCATCGCGGCAGGGCGTCAGCGCTTCAGTGGCGTCGAATGCGACCATTCCTTCGAGTCTAACAACACCATGGCACCAACGTCCTCTTCCTTGTGTCTTTTGCGTTTGTCCGCGCTGGGGGACGTGACCCATGTGGTGCCGCTGGTACGCACCCTGCAGCAGGCCGATCCCGGGGTGTCGCTGCACTGGATCATCGACAAGGCAGGCCACAAGCTGCTCGATGGCCTGCCAGGCGTGACCTTCCACAGCTACGACAAGAAGACCGGCCTGGCCGGCATGCGTGCCCTGCGCGACAGCCTTCCCGCCGGGCGCTTCGATGCGCTGCTGCAGATGCAGGTGGCTTTCCGTGCCAACGTGCTGTCCGCCTTCGTGCCGGCCAAGCGCCGCATTGGCTACGACAAGGCCCGCTCCAAGGATCTTCACGGGCTGTTTATCAATGAGCGCATCCCCGACCGCCCCGGCATCCATGTGCTGGATGCGATCGGCAGCTTCTGCGAACCGCTCGGCCTGAAGCAGACCGAGGTCAGCTGGGACCTGGCCGTGCCGCCGGCCGCGGTCGAGTGGGCCAACGCCCAGTGGACCGACGATGGCCGCCCGGTGCTGATGATCTCGCCCTGCTCCAGCCATGTGCGCCGCAACTGGTATGCCGACCGCTATGCGGCCGTGGCCAACCACGCCACCTCACGCGGCTGGCGGGTGGTGCTGTGCGGTGGGCGCAGCGAACTGGAGCGCGGCATGGCCGATGCGATCCAGGCCCAGCTGGCCACGCCGGCGCTGGACCTGGTCGGCAAGGACACGCTCAAGCAGCTGCCGGCGCTGTTGGCGCGCGCCGCGCTGGTGATGACGCCCGACTCGGGCCCAATGCATATCGCCAACGCGATGGGCACCAAGGTGCTGGGCCTGCATGCGGCCAGCAACCCGCACCGCAGCGGCCCCTACTCCGACCGCCGCTACTGCGTGGACCGCTACGACGATGCCGCGCGCAAGTTCCTGGGCAAACCGGCCAGCGAACTGAAGTGGGGCGCGAAGGTCGAGTTCGACGACGTGATGCAGCTGATCACCGTCGAGGACGGCATCGCCGCCTTCGAACGGTATGTCGCCGATTACGCGCCGCGCGGCGCGTAATCCTTGTACGACTTCTCTTCCACGTAGAGCGAGCCCAGCGCCAGGTTGATGTCCTTCTTGATGCGGGCGCGCTCATCGTTCTGCTGGTAGACGCTGCGCGCCAGCTCGACGAAATGGTCGTCGAAGGCCTGCGCCTTGTCCTGCAGGCGGATGTTGTCTTCGATGTCCCACAGGCGCTCGTTGACCGCCTTGAGCTCGGCACGCAGGCGCGCGATGTCCTTGACCCCGGCCGGGTGCGCCATCCAGGTCTTTTCCAGCGCGCTCAGTTCGGTACGGATGTTGGCCAGCTTGGCCTCGTCGCTGATGCGCTCGGACTTGATCTGCAGGATCGAGATCTTGTCGAGCAGTTCACCGAAGGACACGGGGACGAGGATTTCAGCGGTCATGGGGGAGATCCGTTACGTGAGGTGGGCAGTTTAGCGGAGCGCAGGTTGGCGGGGTGTGGGGTGGGGGTGCGGGCCCCCGGGTAGAGCCACGCCATGCGTGGCTGCGCGATGGCCGCTTCATTGGGATTGCTGGGTGCATCCATGCACCCAGCCCTTCCGCGCTTGCGCGCTCCAGGGCCGCGCCTCCTGGAGCTGGAGACGCCGTTGGCGATGAACGCGTCGCCACGCGCCCGGGTACGTCGGTGATGACGCTTGGGGCTCCGGGAGCAGGGTGGCCGCTTCATTGGGATTGCTGGGTGCATCCATGCACCCAGCCCTTCCGCGCTGCGCGCTCCAGGGCCGCGCCTCCTGGAGTTGGAGACGCCGTTGGCGATGAACGCGTCGCCACGCGCACGGGTATGTCGGTGATGACGCTTGGGGCTCCGGGAGCAGGGTGGCCGCTTCATTGCCGGGATTGCTGGGTGCATCCATGCACCCAGCCCTTCCGCGCTTGCGCGCTCCAGGGCCAGACGTTCGTCTGTCCGGATTCGCTCCTGGCGAATCCGTCGAACCCCCGTCGGGGGTTCTCATCCCCCCGCAATTGGGCGCCGCTCATTTCGCAGCGGTCGGAAAACGCCCGATCTCGGTCATGAAAAAGGCCGCCCAATGGGCGGCCTTTTTCATGTATCTGGCGGAGAGGGGGGGATTCGAACCCCCGAGGCGCTATAAACGCCTGCCTGATTTCGAGTCAGGTACATTCAACCGCTCTGCCACCTCTCCAGATGGTCCCGGCGAACCGGGACGCGAATAATACGGGTAGGACGCGCTGGCGACAAGTCATTGCGGGCAAAGAAGTGAATTTCTTCTGTATGGATGCCTTGCCGGATGTCCGGCGGGCCGCGATCATGCCGTTATCCCCCGCAATCCTTACCGGCACGCGCCTTCATGATCGAATTCGGACACCTGACCCACCCCGGCCTGCGCCGTGACCTCAATGAGGATACGTATTACGGCGATGGCGAACTGGCGCTGTGGCTGGTCGCCGATGGCATGGGCGGGCACGCCTGTGGCGAGGTGGCCAGTGCGCTGGCGCGCGAGACCATCGTGCGCGAGATCCGCCGCGGGGCGACGCTGGCGCATGCGATCCGGATCGCCGATGAGGAAATCATCCGCACCTCGCGCCGCCGCAATGACAGCCTGCCGATGGGCACGACGGTGGTGGCCGCGCGGGTCCAGGGCAATCGCTACGAGGTGGCGTGGGTGGGCGACAGCCGCGCGTACCTGTGGCGCGACGGCAAGCTGGCCCAGTTGAGTCAGGATCACAGCGTGGTCCAGGAGCTGGTCGCGCAGGGCAATCTGACCGCCGAACAGGCACGCGCGCACCCGCACCGCAATGTGGTGACCCAGGCGCTGGGCGTGACCGATCCGGCGCACCTGAATGTGGCGACCACCACCGGTGAACTGCGCCCGGGCATGCAGCTGCTGCTGTGCAGTGATGGGCTCACCGAGGAAGTCGAGGACAAGGGCATTGCCCGTACCCTCGCCTTCGACGATGCCAGTGCGCAGGAATGCGTGGATACCCTGGTCGCCGCCGCGCTGGATGGCGGCGGCTCGGACAACATCACCGTGATCCTGGTGCGGTGCCATTGAGGCAGGCATCCCGACCAACGGTCGGGATCTACCGCCGGGGTTGTGCCCTCAGGCGCTGACGGCTTCCACCGCTTCAGGCTCACCATCCCAGATCGCGCGGCCGGCCTTCTTGCGCAGCTTGGCCAGGCGCGCTTCGTGTGCTTCCAGCTCCGAGGCGGTGGCGACCACGCGCGGGCGTGGCAGCAGGCGCGAGGTGTCGAAGGTCTGCACGTGGGCGCTGCCGGATTTGCGGTCGTCGGCCGCGCCGAAGCCGATTTCTTCCTGGCCCGAGGTCAGCGCGATGTACACATCGCCCAGGATCTGGGCATCGAGCAGGCCGCCGTGCAGCTGGCGGTGGGCGTTGTCCACGCCCAGGCGCCGGCACAGCGCGTCCAGCGAGTTGCGCTGGCCGGGAAAGCGCTCACGCGCCATCTTCAGCGTATCGATCACCGTGCAGCGGTCGGTGATCTTGCCGTAGTGGTCGCCAAGCAGCGACAGCTCGTTGTCCAGGAAGCCCAGATCGAACGCCGCGTTGTGGATGATCAGCTCGGCGCCGTCGATGTAGGCCAGGAATTCGTCGACGACCTGGGCGAAGTCCGGCTTGTCGGCCAGGAATTCCAGGGTCAGGCCGGTGACTTCCTGCGCGCCCTGCTCGAACTCGCAGTCCGGCTTGAGGTACTGGTGGTAGTTGTTGCCACTGGGGCGGCGCTCGAGCAGTTCCACACAGCCGATTTCGACGATGCGGTTGCCCTTCCGCCACTCCAGGCCGGTGGTTTCGGTATCAAGGATGATCTGACGCATGGGCTCAGTGTACCGGGCCGACGGCACGGATCCGGATCGCGGCGTCGCGCGCCAGCTGGTCCACGCGCTCATTGTCCGGATCGCCGGAATGCCCCTTGACCCAGCGCCAGTCGATGATGTGCTTGAGCGTGGCCGCGTGCAGGCGCTCCCACAGCTCGCGGTTCTTGACCGGCGAGCCGCCCGCGGTTTTCCAGTTCTTGCGGATCCAGCCGGGCATCCACTCGGTCAGACCCTGGCGTACGTACTGCGAATCGGTGTACAGCACGATGTTGCATGGCTCGGTGAGGGCTTCCAGCCCCGAGATGGCCGCCATCAGTTCCATGCGGTTGTTGGTGGTATGCGCTTCACCACCGCTCAGCTCACGCTCGTGCGCGTTGTAGCGCAGCAACGCCGCCCAGCCGCCCGGGCCGGGATTGCCGAGGCAGGAACCGTCGGTGTGGATTTCTATCGTCTTCATTCCATTCCAGATCAGGTGGCCACGGTCCCGTGCCAGCGTGGCAGGGCCACGGGCGTCGGTCCCGGCAGGGCCAGAGTGCGTTTTTCAGCGGTGAACAGACAGGCCGCGCGCAGTGGAGCGAGGTCGCGCCGGGCCGGCGAGCGATCGCGCCACATCGGGCCGAGGTAGTGCAGGTCTTCGCAGCTCAGACCGGCCTGCGTGAGGGTATGGCGCAGCCGCTGCGGGCTGCGCACCACCAGCCCGTGGTGGCGCCACTGCCGGCGGTACGGGCTGAACGGGTTGAGCGTGGACAACCACAGGCGGCCCCCCGGCATCAGCACCCGCGCGCACTCGTCGATCAGCTGCTCGGCATCGCGCGCGGTGACGTGCTGCAGGATGATCGCGTTGACGCTCTCGTCCGGCAGCGGCAACGGCAGCCCGCAGTGCACGTCCCCGGCGTAGCTCGCTCCGTCGCGGAACAGCCGCAGGCCGCGACCGGGCAGTTCGACACGCTCCAGCCAGCCGGGCGTCGGTGCCACCCACAGCCAGGGGTTCACCGGGCGCTCGGCGAGCAGGCTGCGCAACCGCTCGGATTCCAGACGGCACAAGGCTTGTGCCGGTTCAGTATCAAACCAGGATGCGACTGTCGCTTGACGGGGGCTCGGCGCGGGGGGCATGGTCCAATTCTATGCGACTGACCGCCCTACCCGCGTTTGCGGACAATTACATCTGGGCGCTGGTCGCCGACGACGGCCGCGCCGTCGTCATCGACCCCGGCCAGGCCGCCCCCGTTCTGGCTGCCGCGGCGCAGCAGGGATGGGCCCCGCACAGCATTCTGTTGACCCATCACCACGATGACCACATCGGCGGCGTGGCCGAGCTGCAGGCCCGTTTTCCGGCGGTTGAGGTGTACGCACCGGAGGAAACGCGCATCCAGGCCGCCGCCCACCGGGTGACTGAAGGTGAATGCGTTCAGGCACTGGGGCTGGGGTTCCACGTAGTATCCGTGCCCGGGCACACCCGGAGCCATATTGCGTTTCACACCGCTGAACACCTTTTCAGTGGCGATGCGTTATTCAGCCTGGGCTGTGGGCGCATGTTCGAAGGTACGCCTCCCCAGCTTCTGGCATCCCTGCGGAAGCTGGCGTCCCTGCCAGCGCAACTGATGGTCTGTTGCGCCCACGAGTACACCCTGTCCAATGCCGTCTTCGCGCGGCATGTAGACCCCACCAACGCTGCGCTGTCGCAGCGCCATGAGGAGGCCTTGGCCATGCGCCGCGATGACCTGCCCACGCTGCCGGTTTCACTGGCAAGCGAGCTGGAATGCAATCCGTTCCTGCGTACCAGTACCCCCGCCATCCAGGCGGCCGTCAGCGCCCATCTCGGGCGTCCCGTTACCGATGAAGTCGATGTTGTCGCAGGGCTGCGACACTGGAAAGACGGATTCCGAACATGAGTCGGCGATTGTTGCCGCTCGCGCTGGGCCTGGCGATCGCCGTGGCCGGCAGCGCGGGCGCCCAGTCGTTGACCGCCGGCATGTCGCAGAACGTGGCCGGCCTGTCCTCCCTCCCCCTGACCGCTGCGGCGCTGCCGCCGGCCTCGGTGCGCAACGGGCAGGACATCTTCGCCAGCTTCCGCGATGGCCTGGCTGAACCTACCTGCGACGCCGAGGCGACCAGCCCGCGCTGGCAGAAGCAGTTCGCGCATGCCCCCTCGCGCCTGGCCAACCAGGATGATGACGCCCTGGTGCTGTTCGGCTATGTGGTGGAAGAGCTGCGCAGATCCGACCTGCCGACCGAATTTGCGCTGATTCCCTTCGTGGAAAGCGGCTACCGGCCCAACGCCCGCAACGGCGGCGGCCCGGCCGGCCTGTGGCAGTTCATCGCCACCACCGCCAAGAACCACCGCGTGCAGATGACCCCGGGCTACGACGGCCGCCTCTCGGCGGTGGATTCCACCCAGGCCGCGGTGCGTTACCTCAAGACCCTGCACGGCATGTTCGGCGGCGACTGGCGCCTGGCCACCATGGCCTACAACGCCGGCGAGTACCGGGTCCTGCAATCGCTGCGCAAGGCCGGCATGAACGCGCAGAACGCGCGTCCGGCCGAGTTGCCTGGCCTGTCGCCGGTCACCTATGCCTATGTCGAGAAGCTGCACGCGCTGGCCTGCGTGCTGGAAGACGCGGAAACCGAGCCAGCGGTGATGGCCTCGCTGGACCGCACCGTGCCCGTGCTGAAGGGGCACACCCTGCCGGCGGGCACCAGCGTCCAGCAGTGGGCCCAGCAGCGCGACCTGGATCCGGCCCGGATCGCCCGGCTCAACCCGGCCCTGGCCAGCGGCAAGGGCCGCCCGGCCGGCCAGGTGACGGTTCTGGCCCCGACCGCGCATGCGCCGGTGGATGCCAGCGCCAGCGTGGCCGCCATTGCGGTGGCTCCCAGCGCACCGGTGGATAGCCCGGCGGCCCGTACGGCGCCTGCGCCGGCCGCCACCCGCACGGTGGCCAGCGCGGATCGCCCGCGCAGCCGGCGCCACACCGTGCGCGATGGCGAATCGCCCTGGACCATCGCCCGCCGTTACGGGATGCCGTTGAAGGCCCTGCTGTCGCTCAATGGCCTCAGTGGCAGCAGTGTGCTCAAGCCGGGAGCGGTGTTGCGCGTCGAAGACTGAGCGGCGCCCACCCCCAACGCAAAAAGCCCGGCATCGCCGGGCTTTTTGTTGTCCAGCAGAAGCCGCCCCGGTTAGAGGTTGGCTTCTTCGGTCTGCACCTTGAAGTGCTTGCGCATCGCTTCCACGTAGGCCTTGGCGGCGGCCATGCCGTCGATCTGGCTCAGCTGCTCCTTGAGCTGCTGCTGCTGGGCCGCGTCCACTTCAGCAACGTTGCCCGGGGTGACCTTGGTCACCGCGTAGATCACGTAGCGGCCCTGCACGGCGACCTTGCCGTAGCTCGGCTTGCCTTCGGCGGGCAACGGCGCGCTGAACACGGCGCGGTTGATCTCCGGGGTCGGCACCGGCTGGGTGCGCGGCAGGCCCGGCAGCGGGCTGATCTGCAGCTTCTCGCTGGTCGCCAGCGCCTGCAGGGTCTGACCGGCCTTCAGCTTGGCCAGCACGGCATCCACGGCCTTTTCCGACGCCTGGCGGGTGCGGTCGGCATGGATCGCGGCGATGACCTGCTCACGGGCCTTGTCCAGCGGCAGCGCCTGTTCCGGGCTGTGCTCGGTCACGCGGATCATCACGTTGTGGTTCGGACCCAGCTCGATCGGGTCGCTCACCGTGCCGTCCTGGGTCAGGATGTCGGAGAACGCCGCGCGCAGCACGGCCGGGTTGGCGGCGATGCCACTGGCGGTGGTGCGGGTGAACGGACCGATGGTCTGCACCGGCAGGCTCATGTCCTTGGCCGGGCCTTCCAGCGAGGTCGGGTTCTTGTAGACCAGATCGACCAGGCGGCCGCTCAGCTCGGTGAACACGCGGTCGGTGTCGGCCTTGAGCTGCTCGGCAGCCAGCTGGTCACGCACCTCGTCGAAGGAACGGCCTTCGCCCCCCTTGGTCTCACGCAGCTTGAGCACGTGGAAACCGAAGTCGGTCTTGACCGGACCGGTCACCTCGCCCGCCTTCAAGGCGAACAGGGCATCTTCGAACGGCTTCACCATCGCGCCGCGTTCGACCCAGCCCAGGTCACCACCGGTGTCCTTGGAACCGGGATCTTCGGAGTTGGCCTTGGCCAGTGCGGCGAAGTCGGCACCCGGTGCCTTGGCTTCGGCGGCCAGGCGGGTTGCCTTCTCTTCAGCCGCCTTGAGCTTGGCCGGATCGCTGCCATCGGCGGTGATCAGGATGTGCGAGGCCAGACGCTGTTCCGGCGTGGCAAAGCGCGCCTTCTCATCGTCATAGCGCTTGCGCAGCGTGGCTTCGTCGGCGGCCGCCGGCGCAGGCAGGTTCGCGCCGTTGATTTCGACGTATTCCAGCGACACGGTTTCCGGCTGGCGGAAATCCTTGGTGTGGCTGTCATACCACTGCTTGATCTGTGCGTCGGTCACTTCGGCGGTGTCGGCCGGGGTTTCCGGCAGCGCGGCGAGTTCGACGTCACGCGTTTCACCGAGCAGCTTCATCAGGCGCTCGGCTTCGCTCTGGGTGGTGAACCCGGAACGCTGCAGGGCCGACGGAATGATCGACTGCTGGATGCTCTCGCGCACCAGCGCTTCGAACTGCGTCGGCGTGCGCGGCGGATTGCCGCTGGCCAGCGCGATGCGGTAGTTGTCCTGGTTGAACTTGCCGTCGGCACCGAGGAAGGCCGGGATCGAGGCGATGTACTCGCGCACGGCGGCATCGCCGATCACGATGCCGGACTGTTCGCCGGCCAGGCGCACGACCTGCTCATCGATCATCTGATCGAGCACGGCCAGCTTGCTCTCCGTGCTTTCGAACTGGCGCGGATCGAAGTCCTCGCCCTGCTCCTGGCGTGCCTGCTGGCGCGCCTGCTCGAAGCGCACGCGGAAATCGTTGGAGCTGATCTCATGGTGCTGCCACAGGAACGAGACCGGCCACCACGACGGGGCGGACTTCCACCAGGTCGGCGGTGCGGCCACTTTGGCCACGTTCTGCGAGCCGACGCCACCGAGGTAGCTGGAGTCGATCACGAACAGGAACGGAATCATCAGCAGCCCCAGGATCACGGTAACGATCCAGCCCGAGGTCTTGTCGCGAAGTTTCTGCAGCATGGGAAAAATCAAGGCCTGATTGGCGAGCCCGGCAGTGTAACCCGCTTCGCGGCAGGCTCCAAAAGTGCCCGCGCCGGCCCCTGCGCGCGATCTGCCCGGTGCCGCACCCGCTGATCGCGGCGGGCAAACGGTGTGCGCCGCGCTGCCGATCAATCTGCTGGATTGGAAACAAAAAAAAAGCCCTTGGTTTTCACCAAGGGCTCTTCAAAGATTGGCGGAGCGGACGGGACTTGAACCCGCGACCTCCGGCGTGACAGGCCAGCATTCTAACCAGCTGAACTACCGCTCCGCACTTGAAACTTTGCAGGCGCTCATTCTATCCGAAGATATTCAGATTGCCCACCCCGAAATGCTGCTTTTTTCGAGGTTTTTTTAAAACTGGCGGAGCGGACGGGACTTGAACCCGCGACCTCCGGCGTGACAGGCCAGCATTCTAACCAGCTGAACTACCGCTCCATGTTTTAATTCTTTCAGCCGACCAACGGTCGGCTCTACCGCCTTCACCGCGACATGCGTCGGCGGAGAAAACAAGGCCCCCGATTGCTCAGGGGCCTTCTTGAAACTGGCGGAGCGGACGGGACTTGAACCCGCGACCTCCGGCGTGACAGGCCAGCATTCTAACCAGCTGAACTACCGCTCCACATTTCAAAACTTTTACTGGCAGTGCCTGGTGGGTGCTGAGG